>Ga0302314_10000991_pt1 | contig 53010 bp, 56 predicted proteins | sample III_Palsa_N2_3_FD_200533 | JGI IMG/M metagenome (GOLD analysis project Ga0302314, IMG submission 200533) | Peat permafrost microbial communities from Stordalen Mire near Abisko, Sweden - III_Palsa_N2_3 | ecosystem: Environmental > Terrestrial > Soil > Palsa > Peat permafrost | place: Sweden... | reverse complement strand
GCGGATTGCGCGTGTCGAAGGTGACCAGCGCGGCGAGATGTTTCAGGGTGGCGTCGAGCAAGGAACTCATCGTCACTTGGCCTTGCGGTCAACTTCAGCCCACAGCGTGCTGCTCATGCCGTACAGCTTGATGAAGCCTTCCGCCTCGGCGACGCCCCAGTCGGCAGCCTGCGCATAGGTAGCCTTGTCCGATTGCAGGATGTGCGGGGACTCCACCTTCACCGCGTAGATCGAACCGCCGCGCGTTTCCACGATCACCGTGCCGGTGACCTTGCGCTGGCTGGAGACAAGGTAGGCCTCCAGGTCAGCCTTCAGCGGATCGTTGAAGAAGCCTTCGTAGGCCACCTCGGTCCACTTGCGCCCCACTTCCGGCTTGAAGCGGTTCTGCTGCTTGCTCAGCACGGTTTCTTCCAAGGCTCGATGAGCAACCAGCAGTGCGGTCAGCGCCGGCGCCTCGAACACGATGCGTCCCTTCAGGCCAATATTGGTGTCGCCGGTGTACAAGCTGCGGCCAACGCCGTACTTGGCCAGTTCGGTATTGAGGTATTGCAGGATCTCGGGGCCACTCGCCGGCTTGCCATTGAGTGATACCGCAACACCCTTCTCGAAGCCGAGCGCGATCTGCAGCTTTTCGGCGGGCCATGCGCTGCGTGGCGCGCACCAGCCGATCGCGCCTTCGCCGGGAATTTCCCAGCCGTCGATCTCGCCGCCGGAAATGGTCACGCCGAGCACGTTCTCGTTGATCGTGTAGTGCTTGGTCTTGGCGCGCACTTCGAAGCCGCGTTCTTCCAGATACTGCTGTTCCCACGCGCGCACCTGGGTGTGCTCGCGCTGGATTTCGCGCACCGGCGCGATGATCGTGTAGTCGCCGAGCGCCTTCACGGTGAGATCGAAGCGCACCTGATCATTGCCCATGCCGGTGCAACCGTGCGCGAAATACTTGGTGCCGAGCTCGTCGCAGCGCTTCAGCGATTCCTGCACGATCAGGTAGCGGTCCGACACCAGCAGCGGGTACTGGCCCTGGTAGAACTCGCCGGCCTGGATCAGCGGCGTGACGAAGGTATCCCAGATCGGTTGCGCCACATCGACGGTGCGATGCGAAGCAGCGCCCAGCTCGACTGCGCGCTGCTCGATATAGGCGCGCTCCTCGGCCGACACGCCGCCGGTATCGGCGAACACGGTGTGCACGGCGAAGCCCTGCGCCATCAGATACGGCACGCAGAAGCTGGTGTCGAGGCCGCCGGAGAAGGCGAGGACGATGTCTTTGCTCATGATCGGAATCCTGGAATCGGTATGGGGTCGTAGGGGAACGGTCAAGCGGTTTCGACGACGATGCGCGGCTCGCAACGCACCGGGAAATTCATCGAGCGCGCGATGTAGCAGGCGTGATGCGCATCCTCATGGACCTTTGCGGCGCGCACGGCATCACTGCCCGCCGTGATGGTCACCCGTGGATGCAGCACCACCTCGGTGAACTGCCCGCCGCCGGCATCGGCTTGCATGCTGCCGGTGGCGGCATCGGTATACGCAGTGACCACCACGCCAGCTTCGGCGGCCAGATGCAGATACCAGAGCATGTGGCAGGACGACAGCGAGGCGACCAGCAGGTCTTCCGGGTTGTAACGCGCCGCGTCACCGAGGAAGGCCGGATCGGCCGAACCTGGGATCGGCGGCTTGCCCGCCACGCCGATGGTGTGCTCGCGGCCATAGCTGCGATAGCCGCGCGTGCCTTCGCCGCGATTACCGGTCCAGGTCACTTCGGCGGTGTAGGAATGCAGATGCGATGAGCCCATCGTTCAGTGCCCGGCGAGCAGCGAGACCATCACCGCCTTCTGCACGTGCAGGCGGTTCTCGGCCTCGTCGATGGCGATGCAGGCGGGCGAATCCATCACCGCGTCGGTGGCCTTGATGTTCCGCCGCAGCGGCAGGCAGTGGCTGAACAGGCCGTGGTCGGTCAAGGCCATCTTCGCCTCGTCGACGATGAAGTGCTTGTGCGCCTCGCGGATCGGCTTTTCCTGTTCCCAGCGGCCGAAGTACGGCAGCGCGCCCCAGCTCTTCGCATACACCACGTGGGCGCCGCTGTAAGCCTCCTCGATATCGTGACTGACCTTCAGCGAGCCGCCGTTCTCCTTCGCGTTCTGGTAGCCGTAGTCCATGTAGCGCTGGTCCAGCACGTAGTCCGGCGTCGGGCACAGCAGGGTCACGTCCATGCCGAGCTTGGTGGCGATCAGCAGCGCCGAGTTCGCCACCGCGGTGTTCAGCGGCTTGGGGTGGTAGGTCCAGGTCAGCACGTATTTCTTGTTCTGCAGGTCACCCAGATGCTCCTTCAGCGCCAGCGCGTGCGCCAGTTCCTGGCAGGGATGGGTGATCGTCTCCATGTTGATCACCGGCACGGTGGCGTACTGGGCGAAGGCCTTGATCACCTTGTCCTCGCGATCCACCGACCAGTCCTGGAATTTCGGAAACGCGCGCACCGCGATCAGGTCGACGTAGCGCGACAGCACGCGCGCCACTTCGGCGATGTGTTCCTCGGTATCGCCGTCCATCACGCTGCCCACCTCGAACTCGATCGGCCAAGCGTCCTTGCCCGGCGCCAGCACGATCGCATGCGCGCCGAGATGGAACGCGCCCAGTTCGAAGCTGGTGCGCGTGCGCATCGACGGATTGAAGAACAGCAGCGCGACCGACTTGCCGGCCAGCTGCTGGCCACGCGGCGAACGCTTGAACTCGGCAGCTTGCTGCAGCAAGGCATCGATCTCGCTGCGGCTGTAATCCTGGGTGGTCAAGAAGTGGCGAAGGGTCATGAAGTGAGTGCTCTTGATGAAGAATCCGGCCACGAACGACCAGTCTGGCCGTACGCGGAACGGGACTGCGTGATCGATATCCCAATAAACAAAAACCCGGCACGCTGGCCGGGTTTTTGTCGAAACACATAAAAAAGCGTGCGACTGCCTACCCGGCCGAATGTCGGTCCAGCGGTCGACGCGCACGCGACGTCATCCCTGCGGCCATGCGGGCGCTGGTGAGGACATTGGCGGTATAGACGGCTATGGACATGACGACCGGAAGGAAGGAAACCGCGAGGAACAGGCGCGCATCATCGCGTGAATTCCGCTGCCATGCAACATGTGCGGCGCGGGCCTGAAATCAAAACGCCGCCCGAAGGCGGCGTTTTGATTCAAGACACTATGAGGACAGGACGTCAGCCGTCTGACGGTGACACGCTCACCCGCACGCGCAGGCGCTCGCCCGGGTCGTAGCTGAGCCGCGACTTGTAAACTTCGCCGCGATAGCGGTATTCGACGTCGTAACCGGTAATGCGGCGCTGGTCGTTGACCGTATTCACCTGCTGGCAGGTGGTCTGGGTGGTTTCGTAGCTGCCGCCCTGGTCGGAGACGTGATTGCCGACCGCACCGCCGGCGATCGCGCCGCCCACGGTGGCCGCCGTGCGGCCGTTGCCATGGCCGATCGTGCTACCGAGGACGCCGCCGATCACCGCGCCCAGCACCGTGCCGGCCGCGCTGTTGCCCGGATTCCGCTGCACCACCTGCTGGTCGTAGCACTGCTGGCTCGGCGTCACGGTGCGAGCCACCCCATAGACCGGATCGACCCGCAGCACGTCGGCCCAGGCGAAATGGGCGTTGTCGTCGGGCTGGGCATAGGCACCGGCCGGCGCATACGTGCCCGAAGGTGCATTCGGCGGCGGCGGGGGCGGCGGGTAATCGTCCTGCGCATACACGCCAGTGGCCGCGAAGACCAGAGCCAACGCGGGTATGAAAAATTTGAACATGGTGACCTCCGAGGGTCATGAGCGCTTCTACACCCCTATTGCAGCAAAGACACACTGAATCGCTGCTTAGAATTTGCGCAAGATCACGTCCACGCTTACAGCTTGTTAAGATGTTCAGCCCAGCGCTGCCCGCGCCGGTTCATCACCGGATGGATGACTCACCGATGTCCCTCTCGCTCTACAACAGCCTCAGCCGCCGCGTCGAGGCTTTCGTTCCGCTCGATCCCGAGCGGGTCACCCTGTATCTGTGCGGCCCCACGGTCTACAACTACGTACATATCGGCAACGCGCGCGGGCCGGTGGTGTTCGACGTGCTGGTGCAGTTGTTGCGCCGGCATTTCCCGCGGGTGGTCTACGCCCGCAACATCACCGACGTGGACGACAAGATCAATACCGCCGCGCAACAGCAAGGCGTCGAGATCGGCGTCATCACCGAGCGCTTCACCGCCGCCTACCGCGAGGACATGGCCAAACTGGGGGTCGCTCCGCCCGATATCGAGCCGCACGCGACGGCGCATATCGGCGAGATCGTGACGATGATCGAACGGCTGATCGCCAGTGGCCATGCCTACGCCGCGGAAGGCCACGTGCTGTTCGCGGTCGCTTCATACCCGGCGTACGGCGAGCTGTCCGGCCGCGATACCGAGGAAATGTTGGCCGGCGCGCGGGTCGAAGTGGCTCCGTACAAGCGCGATCCGGGCGACTTCGTGCTGTGGAAGCCGTCCACGCCCGAGCTGCCCGGCTGGGACAGCCCGTGGGGACGCGGGCGTCCCGGCTGGCATATCGAATGCTCGGCGATGAGCGAGGCCCATTTGGGCGAGACCATCGACATTCACGCGGGCGGCGTCGACCTGCTCTTTCCGCATCACGAGAACGAGATCGCCCAGTCCACCTGCGCGCATGGTGGCAAGGTGTTCGCGCGCTGGTGGCTGCACAACGGCATGCTCACCTTCGACGGCCGCAAGATGTCGAAGTCGCTGGGCAACGTGCTGCAGCTGCACGAACTGCTCAAGCAGCATCCGCCCGAGGCATTGCGCCTGCTGCTGCTGCGCGGCCATTACCGCCAGCCGCTGGACTGGTCTGATCAGGCCATCGCGCAGGCGATCAGCACGCTCGACGGCTGGTACCGGGTGCTGCGCGATCTGGATCAGGTGCCGCTCCCCGCGGCTCCGCTGCCAGTACCCGAGCGCATGGAAGCCGCGCTGTGCGACGACCTCAACACGCCGCAGGCACTGGCCGAACTGGCCGTGCTCGGCGATGCCGCACGTCATGCAGGCAGCGCCGAGGCCAAGGCGGCCCTGCTCGGCGGTGGTGCCCTGCTCGGCCTGTTACAACAGGATCCGGAAAGCTGGTTCAAGCAGGCCGGCGGCGAAAGCGATATCGATGCGACGCAGGTGGAAGAACTGCTCGAGCAGCGCCGCGCCGCACGGGCCGCACGCGATTTCAAGCGTGCCGACGCGATTCGCGACGAACTCGCCGCGCTCGGCGTGGTGATCGAGGATGGCGCCCAGGGCACGCGCTGGAGCGTGGTGAAAGCATGAGCCAGGAAGCCGCCGCCGCCGAGGCGCAGGCCGCGATTGCCGAGGAATTCGCCTTCTTCGGCGACTGGTCGGAGCGCTATCAGTACCTGATCGACCTGGGGCGCCAGCTGCCGCCGTTCAAAGACGAATGGAAGACCGAGGAATTCCGCGTGCACGGCTGCCAGTCGATGGTCTGGCTGGTGCCCAGCGGCGACGCGGCGCTGATGCATTTCGATGCGACCAGCGATTCGGCGATCGTATCCGGGCTGATCGCATTGGTCCTGCGCGTCTATTCGGATCGTTCGGCGCGGGAGATCGTCGACACCGAGCCGACCTTCATCCAAGCGATCGGGCTGGCCAAGCATTTGTCGCCGACGCGCTCGAACGGCCTGGTCGCGATGTTAGCCAGGCTGAAGGCGCACGCCGCGACGCTGGTCTAAAAAACAAAGCCCCGCGCAATGACGGGGCTTCGGTTGAGAAGTCCAGCATGGGATGCCGGTTTGATCTTTGCGCTCCTGGGGGAGCGCAAAAGAATCGAACTCAGTCGCCCATCTGCTTTTGCAGGTGTTCGCGACGCTCTTGCGCATCCAGCGAAAGCGTGGCGATCGGCCGCGCATCGAGGCGATCGACGCCGATCTCCTCATCGGTTTCCTCGCAGAAACCGTAGCGACCTTCCTCGATCCGGCGCAGCGCCTTGTCGATCTTGGAGATCAGCTTGCGGTAACGGTCGCGGGTGCGCAGTTCCAGCGAGTTCTCGGTCTCGCGGGTGGCGCGCTCGGCCTCGTCGCCGACATCACGCACTTCGTCACGCAGGTTTTCCATGGTCTGCCGCGACTCTTCCACCAACTGGTCGCGCCAGTCGCGCAGCTTGTTGCGGAAGTAGGCTAGGTGCTTGGGGTTCATGTACTCCTCGTTGTTCGAGGGACGGTAACCCTTGGGCAGGTCAATGATCGTGGTGGAAGGCAGCGCATAGCGCCCGTCTTCCTTGGTGATGCCATTTTCCAGAGTTGTTGCTGTATTCATCGAGGAGTGCGGGGCTTTCTGTTTTTTGTTGGGGGCATGACGGGGAGTCGCCATGGCGACTGCGCTCGCCACCTTGCCGTGCAGCGGCAGGGTACGCGCGGGAGATGAAACTTTGACGGCAGCCTGGGGCGCCGCCACCGGGGCGGCGACAGGCTTGGCAGCGGCCGGTTTGGCGGCCACCTTGCTATCGGGCTTGGGCTTGGGCGCCGGCTTCGGTACCGCCTTGACCGGCGCTTGCGGCTTCGCGGCCGTCTTCACGGCTGGCTTGGCTGCCGGCTTGGCAGGAACAACGGCTTGGACTGGCTTTTTCGTCACGGTTTTCTTCACGGGTTTGGCGACTGGCTTCTTCGCCGCGACGGTTTTCTTCGGGATGGGTTTGGCGACGGCTTTCTTCACGGCAGCCTTCTTGGCTGCGGGCTTGGCGACCGCCTTGACCGGCTTCTTCGGCGCAGGCTTCTTGGCAACCGCTTTCTTGGCGACCGGCTTTTTCGCCGGTGCGGCAGCCTTCTTCACGGCCGGTTTCTTCGCCGCTACCTTGGATTTTGCCGATTTCAAATCTTTCGCCTTGGACACGACTTTTCCTTTTTGCGCCTTGGCTGTGGTCGAGCTACGCGTCGTTTTCGCCATTTCCCTTCACCCGTTTTGTACCTTGGCGGCCGGGTGTTATAGCCCATGTGCCTTACGCCAGCAAGCATGCTTTTGGAATACTTTCGTCTTTACTATAGGCGGCGGGCTGTTTTGACAGCGCGAATGCAGGCAGTGTGGTGCAGTGACCCGATTCCTTCTCTTTCTGCTCGACCTTTACAAACGCCTGCTCAGCCCTTGGCTGGGGCAGCGTTGCCGCTTCTACCCCAGTTGTTCGGACTATGCCCGGGCCGCCGTGGTGCGCTTTGGCCCGCTGCGGGGTGTCGCCCTGACCGGCTGGCGCCTATTACGCTGCCAGCCGCTGTGTACCGGCGGTGATGACCCCGTTCCCGAGCACTTTCACTTTCGGCGTTGTCATGGAGAACCTGATGTCCACTAACTGGCTGATCAAGAATGCCGAACTAGTCAACGAGGGCCGGCGCTTCCACGCCGACCTGCGCGTGCGCGATGGCCGCATCGAGGCCATCGGCGGCGACCTCGACGCCCGCCCCGGCGAACAGCTGGTCGACGCGAGCGGCCTGTGGTTGCTGCCGGGCATGATCGACGACCAAGTGCACTTCCGCGAGCCGGGGCTTACCCACAAGGCGGATACCTGGCACGAGTCGCGCGCCTGCGCCGCCGGCGGCATCACCAGCTTCATGGAGATGCCGAACACCAAGCCGCCCGCACTAGACCGCGACACGCTGGAAGCCAAGTACACCCGTGCCGCCGAAACCTCGGCGGTGAACTATGCCTATTACATGGGTGCCAGCAACGACAACCTGGAAGCCATCAGGGCACTCGACCCGCTGGCCGCGCCGGGCGTGAAGGTCTTCATGGGCGCCTCCACCGGCAACATGCTGGTGGACAACCCGGAGACACTGGATGGCATCTTCCGCGACTGCCCTACCCCGATCATCACGCATTGTGAAGACACGCCGATGATCGACGCGCTGCACGCCAAGGCGCGCGAGAAATACGGCGAGGACATACCGGCCCGCGAACATCCGCTGATCCGCTCGCGTGAGGCCTGCATCAAGTCGACCCGGCTGGCGATCTCGCTGGCGCAGAAGCACGGCACCCAGCTGCATGTGCTGCACATCTCCACCGCCGACGAACTGGCCCTGTTCCAGCCTGGCCCGCTGCGTGGTGCAGACGGTTCGCGCAAGCGGATCACCGCCGAGACCTGCGTGCATTTCCTGCATTTCGACGATACCGACTACGAGCGGCTCGGTTTCCTGATCAAGTGCAACCCGGCGATCAAGACCGCCGCCGACCGCGATGCAATCACCCGCGCGCTGGCCGAGGGCCGCATCGACGTGCTCGCCACCGATCACGCGCCGCACCTGCTGGAAGAGAAGGCCATGAAGTACGACCAGGCGCCGTCCGGCCTGCCGCTGGTGCAGTTCGCCCTGCAGGCCGCGCTGCAGCGCGTGTTCGAAGGCAAGCTGACGCTGGAACGCGCGGTCGAGGCGGTGACGCACGCGCCGGCCACATTGTTCGACGTGAAGGCGCGCGGCTACCTGCGCGAAGGCTATGCCGCCGACCTGGTGCTGATCGATCCGAACAAGCCGCACACGGTGACCCGCGCGGAAGTGCTTTCCAAGTGCGGCTGGTCACCGTTTGAGGGCGAAACCTTCACCAGCTCGATCGCCGCTACCTTTGTCAACGGCCAGCGCGTGTGGGACGGTTCGCGGCTCGACGACAGCGTGCGCGGGCAACGGCTGGCATTCGATCGATGAGGTTCGCGCGCTGGCTCGCGCTGCTGCCGGCACTGTTCGCCGCTTCGACAGCCGCCGCCGCGGTTGCGAGCAACAGCCTGCCCACGACCTTGTCACAGGGTGGCTTGGCGATCGTGCGCCTGCAGCCGGGCAGCCGGCTCGACGTGGCGGGCAAGCCCGTACATGTCGGTGCGGATGGCATCGCGGTATTCGGCGCCGGCCGCGATGAACACGGCCCGCTGCAGGTCAGCGTGGCCGCACCAAACGGCCACCGCAGCACCGTGCGCATCACCATCACGCCGCGTGACTGGCCGATCGAGCGCATCGAAGGCGTGCCGCCCAAGACGGTGAACCCGCCGCCGGAACTGGCCGCGCGGATCGAGCGCGAACAGGCCGAAGTCACCGCCGCACGCAATCGCGACGACGCGCGCGAGGATTTCCTCGGCGGCTTCGTCTGGCCGGTGCAAGGCCGCATCAGCGGTCGCTTCGGCAACCAGCGCGTCTACAACGGTGAACCAAAGGCGCCACACTCCGGCATGGACATCGCCGTGCCGCAAGGCACGCCGGTCCGCGCGCCCGCCGCGGGCATCGTCACCTTCGCCCAGCCCGACCTCTACCTGACCGGTGGCACCATCCTGCTCGACCACGGCTTCGGTCTGAGCTCCAACTTCCTGCACCTATCGAAGCTCGAGGTGCAGGTCGGCGACCACGTGCAGCAAGGCCAGGTCATCGCGCTGTCCGGAATGACCGGCCGTGCCACCGGCCCGCACCTGCACTGGGGCTTCAACTGGTTCGGTACGCGGCTCGATCCATTGCTGCTGTCGGGAATTGCCTCTCACTGACCCGGACCATGACTGGACGACGTCGTAGCATTCCAGGACATGCCGAGTGGTCAGGTTACGAGTCCGACCTTGATGTTCGTTATGCTCATAAGCTTTTCTTCGGCAAATCGACTGCCGAAGTTCAGCACTACTTCGATGGCGGCCGTTCCATCGAACGCGCGGACGAACTGCTTTTCATGCCACGCGCTGCCTTCCAGTACTAGGTCTTTGCTTTCGTGGAGTTCATGCTGTCCAGCGAAGCAGTAGGCGATTCTTATTCCGCCAGCTGTCTCCTGCACCTATTGATCAACCGCGAAAAACGTGATCTGGGCAGCGTGGCAGAGATGCTTCCGCGCTTGATGGCTACCGTTCTGCACGTTGCCACGCATCAGGAATATTACGCTGCCGATCCGAGCATCTATGGCCAGTTCGAGCAACAGGCCGTCGCGCTGCAAGCGCTTTGCAAGTTAGAACCCTAGGGTTCTAACTTGCAAGCAAACAGCTCACTGCGCTGGTGTCACGGCTTTCAGCACGAGCCTGGGCGGCGGCGCGGCGGCTGACAGGCCCGCGATATCGACGCGCTGCTCGTCGCTCGCCAGCATGGTGTCGCCATGTTGCAGCCGGGCCGACAATTTGAACTCGTTACCCTGTCCGAGGTCGGCCGGCTCGTAGCTCAGATGAAACTCCAACGGGCTCGCTTCGACGGGCTGGATGCGTTCTTCGCCGATGTGATGCGGTAGCGCACCCGATGGGTTGACATCGGACAGCGTCACCAGCAGGTAGGTATCGGCCGGCAAGGGTTGCGCTACGTCGTAGCTGACGACACCGGAAAGCGATTTCATCAGATTCTGCTGCGCCGCCGACGAAGCCGCATGGCCGTGATGCCATGGCAGGTGCGAGCAGCCAGTCAGCGCGAGCACGGCAACAGCCGGCCAGAAAAAGCGGATCGACATGCATGACTCCATGGTTGCCGGAATACGGCGCAAGGTCAGCATGCTAGCAGCTGTGCATCGAGCGGATGCTCAGTCCGCGCCGCCACCCTTGCTGGCGTAGGCCACGGCATCGTGCGCGTGCAGGCTTTCCTGGTGCTCGACACGAACATGGAAATCGCTAAGTGCCGGATCGGCATCCAGCGCCAGCTGGATACGCCGAGCGGCATCTTCGCAGAACATCAGATTGCCGCCGTTGGCGAGCGCGAAGGCCTGCTCGTCCTCGCGCTTCACTGCGGTCTGCACCGGTGTACCGAGCGCGTGTTCGACGCGATCGAGCAGCCCGATTAGATTGAACGCCGCGCCATCGGCGAGGCGCACCAGCAGACGGGCCACGCTGCGCTGCGCATGCGGCGTGGCAACGATGCCCTGCTCGCTGCCGAGCCAGGCATGCACCGCCGCGTGGTCGAGCGGCTGGCCGCTGTCGAAGTCCTTGGCGAACTGCTCCTGGATCAGCTGCCGCGACAAGGCAGCCGAAGCCGGACAGGTGGAGGAATACACCACCTCGGTGCCGATTTCGAGCTGGAACTGGCCGTCGACCAGGCAAGCCTCGATCGACACCGGATACGCGCGCCAGCCGCTGTTGCTGCTGCGCAAGGCCGGCCGCCGTACCAACTGGTCGAAACGTATGCTGATGCGGGCACGATCGGACAGCTCCGCATGCGACTCCAGAAACGCACCGAGCAGGGTGCGCAGCATCGCGGCATCGATCGTCTGCGTGCTCAGCGCATGATCCACCAGCAGGTAGAGACGCGACATGTGGATGCCGCGCTTGTCGGCGCGCTTGAGATTGACGAAGGCGCCGACCTGCGCGCTGCTGCGTTGCGGCTCGCCATCGCCGGCGTCGAAACGCACCGGGACCTCGATGCTGTCCATGCCGACCCAGTCGAGCGCACCGCTCAGATGCGGCTGCGCATGACTGGCAACATCGGGCATCAGGCGGACTGTATTTTCGTGGCTATGCATGCTCGATCCAGCAGTGATTCCAGAATGCGCGCCGGCCAAGCCTCGCGCAGAAGCCGAGTTTGGGGCAAACCGGCCCGCTCGCAATAGGTTTGTGACGGAAACGCTGTGTTTAGTTGCCTGCCCGCCGCCATGCCCGCGCGGCCTGCCATGCCTGCAAGGTGGTGCGCAGGCCGGTGCTCGCCTGCTCTCGAGCCAACGCCTGCAGGCTGTCGGCGGCACCGGCGGCACGCACTGTCGCGAGCAGGCCATGCCGCGATTCCAGGCCGCGAAAGACGCTCAAGGGACCGGGCAGCCGTGCCGCGGCCCGCCAGGCGAGCAGCAGATCGGCCAGTTGCCCCTGCACCGCCGCCTGCCGTGCCGGGCTCGCCACGCGCAGTTGCGCGCGGCTCAGACCGTGTCGCGCCAGTTGCGCCATCGGTAGCGACAGACGATCGCGTTCGGCATCTTGTTCCAGATGCAGCAGTGCGTGCAGCAGATGTCCCAGTGTGGCGACCTGTGTGGCGCGTTCGGCGTTGGCCTGCGCGCCATACCACCATGCCGTTTCCAGCCGGGCCAAGGCGCCGTGCAGTGCCGTCGCGGCATCCAGTTGTGCGGCGAAATCGCTGGCAGTGCCTGCTTCCAGTTGCGCTAGCGCGGCCACCGCCGGCGCCAGCCACAGTTCGCCGGCGATGGCGTGCGCACGCTCGTCGTCGTCGAACAGCAGCTGGGTCAGCGGATGACGACCACCGCTGGTCGGCGCTCCGGCGAGTTCCTCGGCCCACCAATTCAATTTGGTCGCCGCCACCTGTGGCTCGCGGATGCCATAGGCGGCGGCCAGCAGTTCCTGTTCCAGCGCGGCCAGTGCGATATGGCCCGGATATTTGCGCGGGTCGACGAAGGCCAGCGCGATGCGTTGCTGCGGTTGCACTGCCAGCCATTTGTCGACATAGCTCTGCAGCGCACCCGGAACGATCTCGCTGTTCACCCGGCGACCTTGTGGCCGATCAGTTCGGCCAGCTGCCGTGGATGATCGATCACCAGATCCGCGCCCCATTCATCCGGATTGCCACCGTCGAGATAGCCCCAGCGCACCGCGATCGTATAGAGACCGGCGGCGTTGCCCGCCTGCACATCGCGACGATCATCGCCGACGAACAACGTGCGCGCAGGGTCGAGGTCGGCGCGCTCGCAGGCGAGCAGCACCGGCGCGGGATCGGGCTTCTTCACTGCCAGGGTATCGCCGGCGACCACTGCATGCGTGCGCCGATCCCAGCCGATCCGTTGGAGCAGTTCGTCGGTGAGGAAGCCGGGCTTGTTGGTGACGATGCCCCAGCGGATCGACTGCGCTTCGAGCTGTTCGAGCAGCGGATCGATGCCGTCGAATGGCACCGTGTGCTGCGCCATCCCTGCCTGGTAGATCTCAAGATAGCGCGGGACCAAGGCATTGATCTCATCCTCGCCGTGCATCGGAAAGCCGCAACGCAGGATCGCGCGACTACCGCGCGACACCACATCGCGCACCATCGCATAAGCTGGTGCCGCGACGTGCTCCTCGGCGCACTGCACGACCAAGGCGGCATACAGGTCGGGCGCGCTGTCGAGCAAGGTGCCGTCGAGATCGAACAGAACGCCTTGGATCGGCTGCGGAAGGTTCTTCACTGCATCCGCCTTCATGCCGGCTTACGCGCACTGAGCAGGTAGTTCACCGCGGTGACGCGGCTCAGCCAGGCCTTGCGGGTCATCGGGTTGTAGCCGAGGCCAGACACATCCTCCAGCTCCAGCCCGACATGCCGCAACAGCCGGCCCAGTTCGGACGGCTTGAGGAACTGCGCGTAATGATGGGTGCCGCGCGGCAACATGCGCATCAGGTATTCCGCACCGAGAATCGCCGCGCCGAACGCCGCCGGCGTGCGGTTGAGGGTGGACATGAACACGTATCCGCCCGGCTTCACCAGCGCGGCCAGGTCGGCGACCAGCGCGGCCGGATCGGGCACGTGCTCGATTAGTTCCATGCAGCACACCGCGTCGAAACTGGCCGGCTCGGCGGCAGCTAGCTCGGCCGAGGACTGCACGCGGTAGTCGACCGCGAGATTCGATTCGTACAAGTGCAGGCGGGCGATCTCGATCACCTTCTCGCCCAGGTCGATGCCGGTGACCTGCGCGCCAGCCGCGGTCAGCGATTCGCTAAGCAGGCCACCGCCACAACCGACATCCGCCACCCGTGCGCCACGCAATTCGACCCGCTTGGCGACGTAGGCCGTGCGCACCGGATTGAGATCGTGCAGCGGCCGCGATTCGCCTTCGGGGTCCCACCAGCGCGCGGCGAGCTTGTCGAAGCGGGCGATTTCTTCCGAACTGACGTTGGCTGCGCTATGCATCATCGAATTCCTAGAACTTTATTGAGTAGTTTGCAAAACCGGGCATCCTGCGGCGGTTTACAAACAAACGGCCGCGGTGAAGCCTCGCCACGTTTGTCGCATCAAGCAATCACTTGCTTGGTGCGGCGGCACATCCTTGTGCCAGCGATGTTCAATCTAATGCGTCAGCCACTCGTACACCGTGATATCCCAGCCGCCGCTGGTGTGCGCCGGATCGCGATGCACGATCGCCCACGCCTCGTCGATGGTCTCGGCACGCAGCAGATAGGCGCCACCGGCCTGGCCGGTGGGCGACGCGTTGCTGAAGCGGCCGGACATTTCATTGCTGCCTTGCTCGTGCAGCTCCTGCAGGAACTGCTGGTGCAACGGCACCACGGCGGGATCCAGTTGCGGTCGGCGAAACAGCAGGACAAGGTAGCGTTTCATGGATGCTCCAAAGCCGGAATGATTCAATGCGCGGCGATGCGTTCGCGCCAGGCGCGGGTTTTGCCCAGAATTGCCGCCGTGTCGATATCCACCAGTTCGCGCGCGGCCAGCTTGCGGCGACCGGCGATCCACACATCGGTGACCTGCTGGCGACCGGTCGCGTACACCAGCTGCGAGGCAACGTGATAGAGCGGCTGCGTTTCTAGATCGGACAGGCGCACCGCAGCGAGGTCGGCCTGCTTGCCCACTTCGATCGAGCCGATCTTCGTGTCCAGCCCGATCGCCTTGGCACCGTTGAGCGTGGCCGCGCGCAGCACGTTCGCGGCATCGAACGCCGCCGCGTCGCCGATCACCGCCTTGGCCAGCATCGCGGCGACGCGCATCTCGCCAAACATGTCCAGGTCGTTGTTGGAGGCGCAGCCATCGGTGCCGATCGCCACGTTGACGCCGGCGCGACGCAGCTTCTCCACCGGGCAGAAACCGGAGGCCAGCTTGAGGTTCGATTCCGGGCAATGCACCACGGAGACGCCGGCCTCGGCGCAGGCGGCGATCTCGCCGTCGGTCAGCTGGGTCATGTGCACGGCGATCAGGCGGTCGTTGACCAGGCCGAGCTTTTGCAAGCGCTGGAACGGGCGCAGGCCGCTCTTCTTCTTTTCGTCCTCGACCTCGCTCGCGGTCTCGTGCGTATGCAGATGGATCGGAATATCCAGCTGATCGGCCAGCACGCGGATGCGCTCGAAGCTCTCGTCCGACACGGTGTACGGCGCATGCGGCGCGAACGTGGTGCTGATCAGCGCCTCGCCGCGGAAGCTGTCGTGTACTGCGCCGGCGCGTTCGAAGTATTCGTCCGGCGTCTTCGCCCATGCGGTCGGGAAATCGATCACCGGCAGGCCGACCACAGCGCGGAAACCGAGCTGGCGATAGGTGGCGCCGATCACGTCGGGGAAAAAATAATTCTCGTTGGCGCAGGTGGTACCACCACGCAGCATCTCGGCCACGGCGAGCTCGACGCCGTCACGCACGAACTCCGGACCGATCACCTTCGCCTCGGCCGGCCAGATGTGCTGCTGCAGCCAGACCATCAGCGGCAGGTCGTCAGCCAAGCCGCGCAACAAGGTCATCGGGTTGTGCGTGTGGCAGTTGACCAGGCCGGGGATCAGCACGTGTTCGCCCAACTCGACGCGCTCGCGCGGCGCGTAGGCGGCACGCGCCTCGGCGATCGGCAGCACGGCGACGATCGCGTCCTTGTCGACGGCCACGGCGTAATACTCCAGCACAACCGCATGCGGCTCCACCGGTACCACCCAGCGGGCCTCGATCAGCAGATCTACGGGGATCGGGATATGCGTCATGGATCACTTCACCGAGTCGGGGTACCAGAAGGTACGGAACATATCGTTGCCGTATGACGTGCCATCGTACTTGAGCACCGTGCGCTGCATGCGCGATGGGCCGTCATGGACATCACCCGTCGCCGTGCGCAGGTTGGACGTGATGTGGGCCGTCAACGCGATATCGGCGAAACCATGGGTCTGGGTCGGCTCGATCGCCAGCGTGATATGCGCACTCTCGCTGCGCGCGGCACCGGAACCGGCTCCGCACGCCGTGCCTTCCACGCTGACCCAGCCGTCGAGGTTGGTGCCCAATACAGCACGTAGTTTGTGCTGGTCGGGCAGCCACAGCGTCAGCTCGCCGTCGGCGCTCGCATCGGGACAGCTCGGGCCGCGGGCATCGCTGTTGAACACCACGCCGAAGGCACGCACGCCGGGAGCAAGCCGGTAAGGCGCGGTGTCGATGCGATAACTGGATTCGCCGACATGGGTCACGGCATCTTCCTCGATGGTGGACTGGTTCCACGCGATCACCCGCGCGGATGCCGCCTCGACCAGCGCGACCACCTGCTGCTTGGTGCCGCCGTCGTCCGCATCGCCTTCCGTTTCGCGACCGAACGCGGCGACCGCAATGAGGGTTCCCGCTTCGCCCGGCACCGGCTTGCAGGCCTGGGCAATCACGACACCGTCCGGTGCGGGCTTGATGTCGCCATCGATATGCGCGGTGTGCGCGAGCGCCGCCAGGGTCTGCTCCGTGCAGGTTTGCACCTCCTCGGCAGCATGCACGGCCGGCACGGCGAGGAGCCAAAGAATGCAGAGCGCCATCCGCTTCATGCGAGTGATTTCCTCGTGTGAGCCTTCAAGCAAAACGGCACGGCGCCCGCGGGGCACCCGTGCCGCTCATGGGACAAGGCAACGGCGACTTACTTCACGCGGCTGTCGTATTCGCCGGTGCGGGTATCGACCTTGATCAACTCGTCCTGATTCACGAACAGCGGCACGCGGACCACCGCGCCGGTTTCCAGCGTGGCCGGCTTGCCGCCACCGCCGGAGGTATCGCCGCGTACGCCCGGATCGGTCTCGACGATCTTCAGCTCGACGAACTTCGGCGCCTGCACGGCGACGATGCTGCCGTTGAACAGCGTGACCACGCACTCTTCCTCGCCCTTGAGCCACTTCCAGGCGTCGCCCATCGCGGCGAGCGGTGCTGGCACCATCTCGAAGGTCTCCATGTTCATGAAGTTCCACACGCGCTCTTTGCCGATGCCGTCGATAAACGACAGCTGCATATCCATGTCGGAGGCGTCCGCTTCTTCGAAGGAGTCGCTGGACTTGAGCGTCTGCTCGGTGGTGCGGCCGTCCTTCAGATTGCGGATGCGGATGCGCGTGAACGCCTGGCCCTTGCCCGGCTTGACGAAGTCCGCCTCGGTGATGATCCAGGGATCGCCGTTATGCAGGATCTTCTTGCCCGTTTTAACGTCATTGAGGCCAAGGGTCGCCATACGCTCTCTGCTCCTGAGTCAATTTTGCCCAATGGGCAGCTAAAATAGATGTTCTGTCACGGGCTACGCGGCCCGCTCCAAGGCCCATCATGATAACCGCAAGCCCCCTTGCCCGCCTATCGTCGTCCACGCCCGACTGGCGCGAACTGTGGCGGGATGCCATTACCGATGCCGGCGAGCTGTTGCAGGCGGTGGGCCTGGGTGACCGTCGCGACCTGTTGCCGAGCAGCGATGCGGGCTTCGCCCTGCGCGTTCCGCGCGGATTCGTCGCGCGGATGCGCCGCAACGATCCACACGATCCGCTGCTGCTACAAGTGCTGCCGCAGCGCGCCGAGCAGGACCGTGTCGAGGGCTTCACGATCGATGCGGTCGGCGACATGGCCGCGCGCGAAGCACAGGGCGTGCTGCACAAGTACCAAGGCCGTACCCTGCTGATCGCCAGCGGCAGCTGCGCGATCAACTGCCGCTACTGCTTCCGCCGACACTTCCCCTACGGCGAGGAGATGGCCGCCGCCGGCCAATGGCGCCGCGCGCTGGCGCACCTGCGGCAGGACACGTCGATCACCGAACTGATTCTTTCCGGCGGCGATCCGCTCTCGCTCACCACGGCCAAGCTGGAAGAGTTGACCGCCGGCCTGCGCGAGCTGCCGCACGTGACGCGTCTGCGCATCCACACGCGTCTGCCGGTGGTGCTGCCGGAGCGGGTCGATGAGGGATTGCGGCATTGGCTGGCGGCATTGCCGCTGCAGAAAGTGGTGGTGCTGCACGCCAATCACGCGAACGAATTCGATGCCTCGGTGGACCGGGCCTGCGCCGGACTGCGCGAAGCCGGTGCCACCCTGCTCAATCAATCGGTGCTGCTGCGCGGCGTCAACGACGATGCGGGCATCCTCGCCGAACTTTCGGAGCGCGCGTTCGCCGCCGGCGTGCTGCCGTATTACCTACACCAGCTCGATCGCGTGGAAGGCACGGCGCATTTCGAAGTGTCCGATGCGCGGGCACTCGAGCTGGCCGAGCAGTTGCGTGTGCGCCTGCCGGGTTACCTGGTGCCAAGGCTGGTCCGCGAGGTGGGGGGGGAACCATCGAAGCATCCGTTGTAAGAACCAGCCATCATCATCTGTTGCGGGCCGGAACCATGCGGACGATGAGGACCGGTTCTGATGGCGGCGCAAGAATTTTTCCGCTGGCAGCATTCGTCGGAATCCGTTACAACCGTTGTTCGACGGCAACGCTTCAAGGACAAGCTTGACGCATGAAAACAGACCTAGTCATCAAGATCCTTTTCATCGAAAACTCGGTCGAAGATGCCGAACAGATCATCAGCATGCTGCGCAACGCCGGTATCGCGGTACGTCCTACCCGGGCCACCAATGCCGAACAGCTGGATAGCACGCTGAAGGAACAGGGGCCGGATGTAGTGTTGTTCGATCCCGCGATCGGCACGCTGCAGCTGCGCGATGTCGCGCGTCAGCTCGACACGCTGGGCCGGGACCAGGCATTGATCGGCCTGGTCGACCAGCTCAACAGCGAACTGGTGACCAGCATGTTCGTCGATGGCGCGCGCGCGGTGGCCTTGCGCTCGCAGCCGAAGCAGATGATGGCGGTGATCCAGCGCGAGGTCGATTCGCTCAACACGCGCCGGCAGCTGCGTCGGCTGGAAGCTGCGCTACGCGAATCGGAGCGCCGCTGCGATGCACTGCTCGACTCCAGCAACGACGCCATCGCCTATGTGCACGAAGGCATGCATGTGCGCGCCAACCGCGCCTACCTGGATACCTTCGGTTACGAAAGTTTCGACGACCTGCTCAGCCTGCCAATGCTGGACATGATCGGCAGCGAAGATGCCGACGCGTTCAAGGCGCTGTTGCGCAGTCACTTGCGCGACGAGCCGGCGGCCCCGCGGATCGAGCTGAAGGCGCGCCGCGCCGACGGTAGCCTGTTCTCCGCCACTGCCGAGTTCGCGCACGCCATATTCGAGGGTGAGTCGTGCCTGCAGATCGTGTTCCGCCGCCAGCAGATCGATCCGAACCTGATCGAGCAACTGCAGCGCGATGCGGTGACCGGTCTGTTCAACCGCGCGCGCATGCTGGAATTCATCGACGCCGCGGTGGCCGCCGCCGCGAACGGCCAGAAGGATCACAGCCTGCTGCTGGTCGAACCGGACAACTGGGCCAGCCTGGTGGCGCAGATCGGGCTGGGCAAGGCGGACGAACTGCTTGCCGCCTTCGCCGCGCGGCTCAGCGCCCGGCTGGATGAGAACGCCGCAGCGGGACTGCTCGCCGAGCACACCATCGGCGTGGTGCTGCATACGCAGAGCGACGCCGCCATTCGCGACTGGGTCACGACCGTACAGCAGGACATCGCCAAGGACATCTTCGACCTGGGTTCGCAATCGCTGACGGTCACAGCCAGCATTGGCGGCAGCCTGCTCGGCGAGACCAACGCGAATGCCGAACTGCTGCTCAACCAGGCCAGCGAGGCGCTGCGTAACGCGCAGAGCCAGGGCGTCAATCGCAGCGAGCTGCACGATCCGGCGGCGCGCGAAAAAGCCGACGAGGAGCGCGAACGTTACTGGCTCGATCTGCTCAAGCAGGCGCTGGCAAACGACGAATTCATCCTCTATCACCAGCAGACCATCAGCCTGTACGAGGCCGAGGGCGAATACTCCGAAATCCTGCTGCGCATGAAGGGGCCGCAGGGCGAAGTGATGCCCGGCTTCTTCATGCCGATCGCCGAGAAGTTCGGACTGAGCAACGCAATCGACCGCTGGGTGCTCAACCGCGCCATCGACATCCTGAAGGCGCGCGACAGCATCAACCAGCACACCACCTTCTTCGTCAAGCTCACCACGCAATCGATCCAGGACGACACCTTGCTCGCCTGGCTGGAAACACGCATGGCCCAGGCCGCCCTACGCAATGGCCGCATCGTGCTGGAGATGACCGAGAGCAAGGTGGTGACCTTGCTGCGGCCGGCGCAGGAATTCGTCAATGGCTGGAAGAAGCTGGGTGGCAGCTTCGCGCTGGAGCAATTCGGCTCGGGCCTGAATTCGTTCCAGCTGCTCACCCACATCGACGCCGACTACCTGAAGATCGACCGCAGCTTCATGGTCGATCTGGCCCATCATCAGGAAAACCAGAAAGCGGTGTCGGACATCTGCCAACAGGCACGCGAGGTGAAGCGGCAGACCATCGCCGAGTGGGTGGAGAACGCCGCCAGCACGTCGCTGCTGTTCGCCTGCGGCGTGGATTTCGTGCAGGGCAACTTCCTGCAGGAACCGCAGCCGCTGCGCCTGCGTCCCTGACACTCTCGCGGCTACGCCGGCCATAAAAAATCCCGCGGCAGCCGCCGCGGGATTTTTGTTTGCGCCGATCGTATCCGCGCAGATCGGGCCAGCGCTTATTCGGCGGCGGCGGCGGCGGCAGCAGCAGCCTTGGCGGCAACCTTCGCGGCCGCGGCGGCGGCGATGTCTTCCTTGATGCGGGCTGCCTTACCTTCCAGACCACGCAGGTAGTAAAGCTTGGCGCCGCGCACCTTGCCCTTGCGCTTCACCTGCACCGAATCGATCGCCGGGCTGTGCGCCTGGAACACGCGCTCCACGCCGGTGCCGTGGGAGATCTTGCGCACGGTGAAGGCCGAATGCAGACCGCGGCTGCGGCGCGCGATGACCACGCCCTCGAACGCCTGCACGCGCTCGCGGTTGCCTTCCTTCACTTTCACGTTGACGATCACGGTGTCACCAGGGCCGAATTCCGGCAGCTGGCGAGTGATCTGCTCGGCTTCGAACTGTTCGATGATCTTGTTCATGGCACGCCCGTCCGTTTACTTGTTCGCTAGTTCAATTATGGCGGTCACTTAGCGACCGCATCGTGGTGCCGCACATGCTCGGCATGCTCGCGGCGGAATTCTTCCAGCAATGCCCTGGATTCCGCATCCAGTTCACGCTGCGTCAGCAGATCCGGGCGGCGCAACCAGGTACGGCCGAGCTGTTGCTTGAGGCGCCAACGGCGAATCGCCGCGTGGTCACCGGAAAGCAGCACTTCCGGCACGTTGCCCAATGCGTCCTGCACCGGTTTCGCATAGTGCGGACAATCCAGCAGGCTATCCGAGAACGAATCCTGCTCGGCCGACTGCGCATCGTTCAACGCGCCGTCCTGCAGGCGGCCCACGGCATCGATCACCACCGCGGCACCTAACTCGCCACCCGACAGCACATAATCGCCGATCGAGAGCTCCTCGTCGACCTCCTGTGCCAGCAGCCGCTCGTCCACACCTTCATAACGTCCGCAAAGCAGGGCGATGCGCGGCAGTTTCGCCAACGCCCGCACCTTGCTCTGCGTCAGCCGCGCTCCCTGCGGGCTGAGGTAAATCACTGGCGCCGGTTCTGGCGCCGCGTCGCGCATGGCCTTGAGGGCCCGCCGCAACGGCTCGATCAGCATCACCATGCCCGGGCCGCCGCCGCAGGAGCGGCCATCCACGGTGCGATGGATGTCGGCGGTGTAGTCGCGCGGGTTCCAGGTTTCCACCTGCAACAGCTCGCGCTGCTGCGCGCGTCCTACCACACCGACCGCGGCGCACTGGCGGACGAAGTCCGGGAACAGCGTGACCACATCGATGCGCATCCGATCCTCGTTACACACCGTCGAACTTGCAGCTGCCCGACTTCGCTGCGATCAGAAGTCCGGATCCCAATCCACCACCATGCGCCCGCCGGACAGATCCACCGAATGCACGTAAACGCCTTGCACGAAGGGCACCAGCCGCTCGCGGTCGCCGTCCTTCACCACCACCACGTCGTTGGCGCCCGTCGCGAACAGGTGAGTGACCTGCCCCAGCGCCACGCCTTCCGTGGTGAATACCGCCAGGCCTTCGAGATCGACCCAGTAGTACTCGTCCTTGCCCGGGGCCGGCAACTGCGCGCGATCGACGTAGATGTCACTGCCGATCAGCGCCGCCGCCTTGTCGCGATCGTCGATGCCGGGCAGCCAGGCGACGATGCCCTTGCCCTGCGGACGACCTTTGACGCCCTGGAACTCCGATTTTTCGTCCGGTGAACCGACGGAACCCGTCGAGGCCGAACCGACCAACCAGGGTTGGTAATCGAAGATCCGCATGCGCGGCTCGGTCCAGGATTCGATCTTCAGCCAGCCCTGTACGCCGTACAGCCCGACGATGCGTCCGACCAGGACGCGCCGGCCGGCTGCCGCCATGCTCACGCAGCCTGCTGTTGCTTGCCCGCTTCCTTCACCAGAGCGGCGACCTTGTCGGTCAGCTGGGCGCCCTTGCCCACCCACTCCTGCACGCGCGCGACGTTCAGCTCAAGGCGCTTGTCCTTGCCGGCCGCGACCGGGTTATAGAAGCCCACGTTCTCGATGTTGCGACCGTCGCGCTTGTTGCGCTGGTCGGTCACGACGACGTGGTAGAACGGACGGCCCTTGGCGCCGCCGCGCGAAAGACGAATCTTGACCATAGTAAAAGCTCCAAAGGTGCCGGTCAGGCCGGCAGCACACACGAGAGTCGTGCGCGGTAAACCCGGTATTGTAGCCAAAATTCGCCAAAAAGAAAGCGCGCGCGGAAGATCGTCAGATCGGCTCCGGCGGTTGGCCTTCGTAGCACTGCCGTAGGCGTTCGAGCCAGGCCGGGTCGATTTCCAGCCGGACATCGTCGATCTGCGCGATGGGCTGGGCGACGGTCGACGAATTGAGCGCGAACGCCCCGCGCAAGCTTTCGAACCGGCCGGGCTCGATGCGCCGGCGACTTTGCGGCACGCCGGCCTGGCGCAAACCGGCTTCGAGCAGCTGCTGGGTGACCCCGTGCAAGACCGGCGCATCCGGCCAGATCACGTCATGCGCGTCGTAAAAGCCGATATTCCAGATACTGCCCTCGCTGATGCCCGCACTGGCATGCACGAACAGCGCATCGTCGAAACCGTCGAGGCGCGCCTGCCGCATGAAATACAACTGGCCCAGAGTGCCCACATGCTTGAGCTGCGCCGGCTCGCGTTCGTAGCGGAACGTGCGTAGGCGCAGTGGCATACCTGCGGTTTCGTTCGGCGCGCGCAGGGTGACCATCACGGCCGGTTCCACCGACTCGCCACGCAGCACAGCGGCGCTGTCGCGGCAGAACACGTTGATGCGCAAGGTGGCGTTCGGTGTATCGACCAGGATGTGCCGCATCGCCTGGCGCAGTTCGGATTCGCCCAGCCCCTGGCCGAACAGTTCCAGGCTGGCCTGCTGGAGTCGTTGCAAGTGCAGGCCCAGCCCGCGTACATGGCCTTCACGCACCTGCAAGGTGGTGAAGTGGCCGTAATTGAACATCGCGAGCCGACGCAGGTCGTCGGTCGAGGCCGGTCGGCCGTCGATCTCCGAACGTTCGACGAACGCCATGGCCGTTGCCGCGCTCAGCGCATCGGCGGCAGGCCGCCACCCATGCCGCCCATGCCCTTCATGGCGCCGCGCATCTGCCGCAACAGGCCCTTGCTGCCGCCCTTGGACAGCTTGGACATCATCTTTTCCATCTGCATGTACTGCTTCAGCAGCCGGTTGACGTCGGCCGGCTGGGTGCCGGAACCGCGCGCCACGCGCGCCTTGCGCGAGCCGTTGAGGATGTCGGGATGGCGCCGCTCTTTCTTGGTCATCGAGCCGATGATCGCGACCATCCGCTTGATCTCGCCGTCGTTGACCTTCGACTTGACGCTCTCCGGGATGCTCGACATGCCCGGCAATTTGTCCATCAGGCCGGCCAGCCCACCCATATTGCTCATCTGGTCGAGCTGGTCGCGCATGTCGTTAAGGTCGAAGCGCTTGCCCTTCATCACCTTGGTGGCGAGCTTCTGCGCCTTTTCCTGGTCGACCTTGCGCTCGACTTCCTCGACCAGCGACAGCACGTCGCCCATGCCGAGGATGCGCTGCGCGACGCGATCCGGATGGAACGGTTCCAGCGCGTCGGTCTTCTCGCCGGCACCGAGGAACTTGATCGGCCGACCGGTGACGTAGCGCACCGACAGCGCCGCACCGCCGCGCGCATCGCCGTCGGTCTTGGTCAGGACGACGCCGGTGAGCGGCAAGGCTTCGGCGAACGCCTTGGCGGTATTGGCAGCGTCCTGGCCGGTCATCGAGTCGACCACGAACAGGGTCTCGATCGGGGTGATCGCGGCATGCAGCGCCTTGATCTCGCCCATCATCGCCTCGTCCACGTGCAGGCGGCCGGCGGTATCGACGATCAGCACGTCGATCACTTCGCGGCGCGCGGCCTGCACCGCGGCGCGGGCGATGTCGACCGGATCCTGCCCGGCCTCTGACGGAAAGAACGTCACCTCGATCTGTTCGGCCAGAGTGCGCAGCTGCTCGATCGCGGCCGGACGGTAGACGTCGCAGCTCACCACCATCACGCGCTTCTTCTTGCGCTCCTTCAGGAAGCGCGCCAGCTTCGCCACCGTGGTGGTCTTGCCGGCGCCCTGCAGGCCGGCCATCAGCACCACCGCCGGCGGCTGCGCGGCCAGGTTCAGCTCGGTGTTAGCCGTGCCCATCAAGGCGGTCAGCTCGTCGCTGACCACCTTCACCAAGGCCTGGCCGGGGCTCAGGCTCTTGATCACTTCCTGGCCGACCGCGCGTACCTTGACTCGTTCGATCAGCGCCTGCACCACCGGCAGCGCGACGTCCGCCTCGAGCAGGGCGATGCGCACTTCGCGCAGCGATTCGCGGATGTTTTCCTCGGTCAGCCGGCCGCGGCTGCGCAGGCGGTCGACGGTGGCGGACAGGCGTTGGCTGAGCGACTCGAACATGGCGATGGCTGGCTGGATGAAAGTTCGCGATTATAACCCGCCGGCGCAGGCGTCGCGGCGTGTGCCTGTCAACCGCCATGCACGCAGATGTTCCTCATCTGCGTCGGCCGCGCCCTATCGCGCCACGGCGGCCTGCCCCTACACTTGAACACCATGCTTTTCGTCATCGCCATTCTTTGCTATCTGATCGCTGCCGGCTGGCTGGCGCGGCCGATGTTCGGCCGCCAGGCGTCGAATGCGTCGGCCGGCGGGATCAAGCCGGCGCTGGGCATCGCCACCCTCGCCGTACTGCTGCATGCCGGCATCCTGCTGAGCGTGCACCGCGGCGCGCTCGACCTGCATTTCTTCGCCGCGCTGTCGCTGGTCGGCTGCGTCGTCTCGGCGCTGACCCTGCTGGTGAACCTGTCGCGGCCGGTCGCGGCGCTGGGCGTGATCGTGTTCCCGCTGACCGCCCTGTTGTTGGCGCTGGACGGCTTCGTGGCTCCATCCACCATGCCACTGGCGCTGGACTGGCAGATCAAGCTGCATGTCACCGTGGCGCTGCTCGCCTTCAGCGTGTTGTCGATCGCCTCGGTGCTGGCGATCCTGCTGGCGATCCAGGAGCGCGCGCTGCGTCACCGCCACTTCGGTTCGTGGCTGCGCGCGCTGCCACCGTTGACGCTGACCGAGACCCTGCTGTTCCGTCTGATCGGCGCCGGCTTCGTGCTGCTCACGCTGACCCTGCTCAGCGGCATCCTGTTCGTCGACGATCTGTTCGGTCAGAACCTGATCCAGAAGACGGTGCTGTCGATCGTCGCCTGGTTGATTTTCGGTATCCTGCTCTACGGCCGCTGGCGGCACGGCTGGCGCGGCCGCAGCGCGGTCAACCTGACCCTGAGCGGGATGGGCCTGCTGCTGCTGGCCTTCTTCGGCAGCAAGCTGGTGCTGGAGCTGATCCTGCACCGCGCCGTCTGATACTGCCCATCGCGAGGGGATATCCAATGAAACTCATCGGCATGCTCGACTCGCCCTTTGTGCGCCGCGCCGCGATCTCGCTGCGCATGCTCGGGCTACCGTTCGAGCATCAGTCGCTTTCGGTGTTCAGCACGTTCGACGCATTCCGCGCGATCAACCCGCTGGTGAAGGCGCCCACCCTGATCGGCGACGACGGCAGCCAGCTGGTGGATTCCAACCTGATCATCGACTGGGCCGAATCGGTCACCCAGCGGCCGAGTCTGCTGCCGCGCGATCCGGCCGAGCGACTGCGCGCGCTGCGATTGATCGGCCTCGCGCTGACCGTCTGCGAGAAAAGCGTGCAGATCGTCTACGAACACAAGCGCGCGGCCGAGCGCCGCGACGCCGGCTGGCTGGCGCGCGTCAGCGGTCAATTGTGCGCCGCCTGCGATGCGCTCGAGCAGGCGGCAGTTACCGCGTCTCCGTGGCTGCTCGGCGCCGGCTTCAACCAGGCCGATCTGACCACCGCGGTGGCGTGGCGCTTCGCCCAGATGGAAGTCGCCGAGGTGGTCGATGCAAAGGCTTATCCCGCGTTGAGCGCGCACTCGACACGCGCCGAACAGCTGCCGGATTTCCTCGCACTGCCGCCCGTCTGAACTGCGCTCAGCGACAGGCGTCGATCGCCTGCGCCAGCCGCTCCACGCCGATCACTTCCATCTCGCCGACCTTGCCCTTCTTGGGTGCGTTGGCCATCGGCACCACGGCGCGACGGAAGCCATGCGTGGCAGCCTCTTTCAAGCGTTCCTCGCCGTTCGGCACCGGACGAATCTCGCCCGACAGGCCCACTTCGCCGAACGCCACGGTCTTCTCCGGCAAGGGCCGATCGCGCAGGCTGGACAGCACAGCCAGCAGCACCGGCAGATCGGCGGCCGTCTCCTGCACACGAATGCCGCCGACGATATTGACGAACACATCCTGGTCGTAGACCGCCACACCGCCATGCCGGTGCAACACCGCCAGCAGCATCGCCAGTCGGTTCTGTTCCAAGCCGAGGGTGACGCGGCGCGGATTACCCAGCGACGATTGGTCCACCAGCGCCTGTACCTCGACCAGCAGCGGCCGGGTCCCTTCGCGGGTAACCATCACCGCACTGCCGGGAGTCGGCCCGCCATGCGCGGACAGGAAAATCGCCGACGGGTTCGGCACCTCGCGCAGGCCCTTGTCGCCCATCGCGAACACACCCAGCTCGTTGACCGCACCGAAGCGATTTTTGAACGCACGCAGGATGCGGAAGCGACTGCCGGACTCGCCCTCGAAATACAGCACGGCGTCGACCATGTGCTCCAGCACGCGCGGGCCGGCGATGCCGCCTTCCTTGGTGACGTGGCCGACCAGGAATACCGAGGTGCCGGTTTCCTTGGCGAAACGGGTGAGCTTGGCCGCCGACTCGCGCACCTGGCTGACCGAACCCGGCGCGGCGGTGAGCAGCTCGGTCCAGATCGTCTGGATCGAATCGATCACCAGCGCACGCGGGCGCGACGCGGCGATCTGTTCGAGGATGCGTTCGATGCAGGTTTCCGCCAGCGCATGCAGCGGTGCCAGCGGCAAGCCGAGCCGCTGTGCGCGCGCGGCGACCTGGCCGAGCGATTCCTCGCCGGTCACGTAGATGCTGGGCAACTGCTGGCCCAGCGTGCCGAGCATCTGCAGCAGCAAGGTGGACTTGCCGATGCCGGGATCGCCACCGATCAGCACCACCGAGCCATCCACCAGGCCACCGCCGAGCACGCGGTCCAGCTCGCCGATGCCGGTGCGGGTCCGCGCCTCCACGTCGGTCGCCACCGCGATCAGCGGCGTCACCTGCGCCGCACCCGCCGCCGCGCCGGCGTAACCGCCACTACGCGATGCCGCCACCGATTTCGTCGCCGATTGCAGCACCACTTCGGACAAGGTGTTCCACACGCCGCATTCGATGCACTGGCCCTGCCACTTCGAATATTCCGCGCCGCAATCGGTGCAGACGTAGGCGGTCTTGGCCTTGGGCATGGGGGCTCCGGCAGGATCAGCTGACAACGCGCGAGCTTAATCGGTATCCATCGCAGATCGCGAGATGCATCTGCTCCGCTCTTAAAGGACGTCACGGTAGGATTGGTGCCTATTGAGACAAATTCGGAAGAGACGATGAGGAATACAGGCTCGAAGTTCGATCGTCATGTCGTAATGCTTACAGCACTGGTCATGTTCCTGGCATTGACCTGCTCCCCATTCGCGCAGGCCGGGACGGCCTCTGGCGTGGCCGGCACTTGGCTCGGCAGCTGGGTCAAGGATGGCGATGCTCTGCCGGTGAGCATGTCGTTCGCAGCTCCAGGCAACCACGCGACAAGCAGTTTCTCCTCCGATGCGCTGCAGGTTGTCGATATCCCGATTACGCAGGGAAGCAGCAAAGGAAATAAGGTTCACTTCGAGATCAAAGGCGACCAGAGCACGACGATTTTCGATGGCGCGATCAACGGCGACCACATCGCGGGCACCTTCGTCGACGCGGACACAAAAGGCACGTTCGAACTCCACCGCAGCCGGGCCTCCGCGTCCGCCGGCGTTCGCAACCGCGATGTAACGTTTCGGGCCGGAGCGACAACGCTGGCCGGCACGCTATTGCTACCTTCAACTGCCGGTGTCCACCGTGCCATCCTGTTCCTGCAGGGTTCCGGAGCGGAAGGACGCTGGGCCAATCGCTATCTGGCTGAGAAGTTCGCCGAAGCGGGATTCGTCGCACTGATCTACGACAAGCGCGGTGTCGGCCAATCGATGGGGGACTGGCAAACAGCCGGGTTCGACGCGCTGGCGGATGACGCTGCGGCCGGCGTGCGCTTCCTGCGTGCGCAGCCAGAGGTCGATGCCACGTGTGTTGGCATCTATGGCCATAGCCAGGGCGGCACGATCACGCCGCTGGTCGACAGCCGCATGAATGGTCTCGCCTTTGTCATCGCTTCGGCAGCCGGCGGCGTCGACCCTGCGAGGGTGGAGACTTACAGCATCAGCAATTCGATCGGCCTCGACAAACTCGATCCGAGCGATCGCCTCGATGCGCAGCACTATGTCCACGCCATCGTCAACGTCGCCTATCGTGGCGCGGATCGCGCCTCGCTCGACGAATTGGCGACACGCTTCAAGGACCGAAGCTGGTTCTTCGCGCCGCCGCCGCCGGGAGCTTCCTACTGGGCGATCTCGCGGCAGATCGCCAGCTTCGATCCCGCCACGGCATGGAAGCACGTGCAAGCGCCCGTACTGCTGGTTTATGGCGCACACGATGAACGCATTCCTCCGGCGGCGAGCATCGCAGCGATAAGCGCAGCTCTGGCCGCCGGAACACATGCCAAACCGACGATAAAGCTCTACACCGACGCCGACCATAGCTTCACGCTCGTCGACCCAAATCGGACACACGGTTGGCCCAAGCACGAGCGGGACTATGCAGCCACATTGATCGAATGGGCCAAGAGCGTTTCGCCTGTCCCGGATCCCGGTGAATCTCGTCATCCATAACCATCGAGCACTTACTTATCGTCTTCGACGAAAAGTACCCTACGCGTCATGCCGCAGGTGAGTTCGTACGAGATCGTGCCGGACGGCGCGGCAATGGTTTCGACCGGCAAGGCCGGCCCCCACAGCGTGACGCGGTCGCCCACTTTCGCCTGCGGTGCTTCGCGCAAGTCGAGCGTAATCAGATCCATCGACACGCGGCCGACCAGCGGTACGACGCGGTCACCGACCAACACAGGCGTGCCTGCCGGGGCGCTGCGCGGGTAGCCATCGCCGTAGCCGATCGCGGCGACGCCGATGGGCATGTCCTCGGGACAGATCCAGGTGCCGTTGTAGCCGATGCGTTCGCCGCGGCGGATGGGATTGATCGCGATGAGTCGCGTGCTCAAGGTCATCGCCGGGCGAAAGCCGAAGTCCGCGCCGCTCTTGCCTTCCACGACCGACAAGCCATACAGCAGGCCGCCGGTGCGTACCCAATCGGCGCGTGCCTCCAGCCAGCCGAGCACGGCGGCGGAATTGGCGAGCGAACGTGGGCCGGACAGCCCGGCAGTAGCCTCCGCGAAAGACGCGATCTGTGCCGGCGTCTGCGCGCCTTCGAACACTTCGGAGTCGGAGAAATGCGTGAGCAGGCCGATGTCGGGATCAATACCGGCCAGCGCCTGCAGTTGCGCATGCACGACCTGCACTTGTTCGGGCGCGAAGCCGAGTCGGTGCATGCCGCTATCCACCTTCAGCCACACGCGCAGGCGGTCGCGGCGGGAACCGTCCCGACCGGGGCCGGCTTGACCGGGACGGGCTTCGGCCAGCCACGGCAGCTGCGACTCGTGATGGATCGCCGCGTCCAGCCCCAGCCGCTGCATCTCGGCGATGTCACCGGGACTGTCAGGCCCGGACAGCACCACGATGCGCTGGCGATGTCCTGCCGCGCGCAGCCGCAGGCCATCGCCCAGTGCGGCCACCGCGAAGGCATCAGCCTCCGCATCCAGCGCACGCGCGACGCGCTCCAGGCCATGCCCGTAGGCATCCGCCTTGACCACCGCCATCACCCGCGCCGGCGCGGCCAGCTGCTTGATGCGCGCCAAGTTGTGGCGCAGCGCGCCGAGATGAATGGTGGCGACAGTGGTACGGCTCATGCGGTCATCGAAGGCAGGATGGATGGGACAAGCTCATAACTACCGCCGTGCTGACGTTGGCCATCACACCGGCTGCCAGCACATCACTCGAAGGCGCCGACGAACGAATCCGGCGCGTAGTCCACGAACTTGGTGTAGTGCCCGAGGAAAGTGAGCTTGGCGGTGTCGGTGGGACCGTTGCGCTGCTTGCCAATGATGATCTCGGCCAAACCCTTGTCCGGCGATTCCTTGTTGTAGTACTCGTCGCGGTAGATGAACATGATCACATCGGCGTCCTGCTCGATCGCGCCGGACTCGCGCAGGTCCGACATCATCGGGCGCTTGTCGGCGCGCTGTTCCAGCGAGCGGTTCAACTGCGAGAGGGCGACCACCGGCACATTCAACTCCTTCGCCAGCCCCTTTAGTGAACGCGAAATTTCTGAAATTTCGGTGGCGCGATTCTCCTTGTTGCCGGGCACCTGCATCAGCTGCAGGTAATCGATCACGATCAGGCCTAGCCCGCCGTGCTCGCGATGCAGCCGGCGCGAACGCGAGCGCAGTTCCACCGGCGACAGACCCGGCGTGTCGTCAATGAAGATTTTCGCGTCGGAGAGCAGCGCGATGGCATTGGTGACGCGTGGCCAGTCCTCCTCGCTGAGGTCGCCGTTGCGCAGATGCTGCTGATGGATGCGTCCGACCGAGGAGATCAGGCGGAACGCCAGCTGCGAGGCCGACATTTCCATCGAGAACACCACCACAGGTTTCTTGTTGCGCAGCGCCGCGGTCTCAGCGATGTTCAAGGCGAACGCGGTCTTGCCCATCGACGGGCGTGCCGCGACGATGATCAGGTCGGACGGCTGCAGGCCCGAGGTGAGGTTATCGAGATCGGCGAAGCCGGTGGAGATGCCAGTAAGCTGGCCGCGGTTCTCATAGCGCTCGGTGAGCAGGCGGAACGCGTCCTTCACCGCCTCGCGCATCGAGACGGAATCCTTCTTGCCGCGCGCGCCGGATTCGGCGATGTGGAACACGCGCTGCTCGGCATGCTCCAGCACTTCCTGCACGCTCTGCCCTTCCGGGCGGTAGCCATCCTCGGTGATCGCGGTGCCGGCGTCGATCAGCTGGCGCAGCACGGATTTCTCGCGCACGATCTCGGCATACGCCGCAATGTTCGCTGCGCTCGGCGTGGCATTGGCCAGCTCGATCAGATAACTGGCGCCGCCGACCATCTCGGCCAGGCCGTTGCCCTCGAACCAGTCGCCCAGGGTCACCGCGTCGCAGGGCATGCCCTTGTTCGCCAGCTCGGTGATCGCGCGCCAGATCAGGCGATGATCCTTGCGGTAGAAATCCGCCTCGGCCAGCTTGTCGGCCACCTTGTCCAGCGCATCCGGCGCCAGCTTCAGGCCACCCAACACCGCCTGCTCGGCATCGATCGAATGCGGCGGCACGCGCAGCGCCTCAATGCCGGACGACGATGCGGATTTGCGCTCGGGGACGAAGGACATCGGCGGCTTACCTCGGGAAAGAATGTGCGGGCGGCGTTGCACCACACGCGACGACCATCATGCGCGGCGCCGTCTCAGGCGTCGAGACAATAAGTCTGTGGATAAGCTGTGCAGCGATGTGGACAAATCATCGGCCGCCGCAAAAAGAAAGGGCGCCCGCAGGCGCCCTTTCCGACTTCATGCGCGAACGAAGGCGCTTACTTTTCAGTCTTGTCGCCGACCACGGTCACCTTGACAGTGGTGTGCACGTCGGCGTGCAGGTGCAGCACGACCTCGAACTCGCCGGTGTGGCGGATCGGGCCTTCGCCCTGGATCACTTCGCCCTTGCTGACTTCGTAGCCGGCGGTGTGCAGCGCATCGGCGATGTCGCGCGGACCGACCGAGCCGTACAGCTTGCCTTCCGGGCTGGAGTGCGCGGCGATGGTCACCGCGGCATCGGCCAGCTTGATCTTGCGCGCCTCGGCGTCGGTCAGCAGTGTGCCGGCCTTCGCCTCGTATTCGGCGCGACGCTTTTCGAACGCTTCGAGGTTGGCGGCATTGGCCCGTGCGGCCTTGCCCTGCGGCAGCAGATAGTTGCGGCCGTAGCCCGGCTTCACGTTGACCTTGTCGCCGAGGTTACCGAGATTGCGTACTTTTTCGAGAAGAATGAGTTCCATAAATAATCCTGTTCGTTAGCACCAGAGCGGCCTGATGCAGCCATGGACGGCTGTCCGAAGAGTTGTCTGCGTGCGGGCCGGCAAGCCGGACCACACTCGTGACCACCTGCTAGCAGGTGGTCACCACGATCAGACGTCGTGGTTGTCGGTGTACGGCAGCAGAGCGAGGAAGCGCGCGCGCTTGATCGCGGTGCCCAGCTGGCGCTGGTAACGCGCCTTGGTGCCGGTGATGCGGCTCGGCACGATCTTGCCGTTCTCGGTGACGTACTGGCGCAGGGTGTTGAGATCCTTGTAGTCGATCTCCTTCACGTCTTCGGCAGTGAAGCGGCAGAACTTGCGGCGGCGGAAAAATTTGGACATGGTCGTTATTCCCTATCAGTCGTCGCTGTCGCGATCGTTGTCGTTGTCGTCGCGGCGACCCAGACGCTCCTCGCCATCGCTGTCGTCGTCGCGGCGACGCGAAGAGGACTTGGCGTCGTCCTTTTCCTTCGACTTCAGGATGAAGGACGGCTCGGTGTCGGCGTCATCACGGCGGATCACCAGGTGGCGCAGCACGGCGTCGTTGAAGCGGAAGCCGGATTCCAGCTCGTTCAGTGCGTTCTGGTTCACTTCGATGTTGAGCAGAACGTAATGCGCCTTGGCCAGATTCACGATCGGATAGGCGAGCTGGCGACGGCCCCAGTCTTCCAGGCGGTGGATCTTGCCACCGTCGGTCTCGATCAACGCCTTGTAGCGCTCGAGCATGGCCGGAACCTGCTCGCTCTGGTCGGGATGGACCATGAACACAACTTCGTAATGACGCAGGGTCATTGGGTGGATACTCCTTGTGGATGCGGCCTTGTGGCCTTGCAGCCTCCCGCTGGTGCGGTGAGGCAAGAACTGTCCCAATCGGCCAAGCCAGTCGGGACAGAAGCGGAATTGTAAGCCGCCGCGCCTGATGGGCGCAAGCGCTTGATCAGCAAGGGACAACCGGCAACGCGAATCAGCTGACCGTGAAGCTCTCGCCGCAACCGCATTCGCCGGTGGCGTTGGGGTTGTGGAAGACGAAGCTGGCGTTCAAACCCTGCCGCGTAAAATCGATCACCGTGCCGTCCACCAGCGGCAGACTGGTGTTGTCGACAATCAGCGGAATGCCGTCGATTTCCAGCAAGTGGTCTTCGCTGCCGGCGGCCTCTGCCATGTCCACCACATAGGCGAAGCCGGAGCATCCGGTGCGCTTCACCCCGAACCGCACGCCAACGGCGGCCGGCGTATGCGCCAGGAACTGGCTCATGCGTTGCTGGGCGGCCGCTGTGATGGTGATGGTCATGAAATCTCGGAAAACTTATGGAGTGAGCAGATCGCGATGGGTGCACCGAATGCCGGGCAACGAGGTCGCGGTGACTGGATGGCTACATTATCATGGACGTTTGATCCGTGATGTTCGCGTCCACCGGCATGGCGACGCACGACCGGCCTTCACCATCCTTGTCGCCGATATGCGGCATTCCAGCAGGAGTTTCAATCCATGACGGCGGCCAGCCCGACGATATGCAGTGTGAAGCAGGCGCTTTCCGGCAAGCTCGAAGCCGGCAGCAAGGTCACCGTGCGCGGCTGGGTGCGCACGCGTCGCGATTCCAAGGCCGGCCTGTCGTTCGTCAATATCAGTGATGGCTCCTGCTTCGATCCGATCCAGGCCGTGGTTCCGGCCACGCTGGCCAACTACGAGACCGAGATAAGACACCTCACCGCCGGCGCCGGCGTGATCGCCAGCGGCACCCTGGTGCCGTCACAGGGCAAGGGGCAGAGCTTCGAGCTGCAGACGGACGAAGTAATCGTCACCGGCCTGGTCGACGATCCGGAAACCTACCCGATCCAGCCCAAGCAGCATTCGATGGAATTCCTGCGCGAGGTCGCCCACCTGCGTCCGCGCACCAATCTGTTCGGCGCGGTGACCCGTGTGCGCCACACCATGATGATGGCGATCCATCGCCATCTCACCGAGCAGGGCTTCTTCTGGATCAACACGCCGATCATCACCACGTCCGACGCGGAAGGCGCCGGCGACATGTTCCGCCTGTCCACGCTGGACTTGGCCAACCTGCCGCGCGACGAACACGGCAAGATCGATTTCCGCAAGGACTTCTTCGGCCGCGAGGCGTTCCTCACCGTGTCCGGCCAGCTCAACGTCGAGGCCTATGCGCTGGCGATGAGCAAGGTGTACACCTTCGGCCCGACCTTCCGCGCGGAGAACTCCAACACACCGCGGCACCTCGCGGAATTCTGGATGGTCGAGCCGGAGATCGCCTTCGCCGACCTGAAAGAGAACGCCGACATTGCCGAAGCCTTCCTCAAGGCGATCTTCAGGGCCGTGCTGGACGAACGCCCGGACGACATGGCGTTCTTCGCCGAGCGCGTGCAGCCCGACGCGATCACTCGGCTGGAGGCCTTCATCGCCAAGCCGTTCGAGCGCATCGACTACACCGATGCGATTGCGATCCTGCAGAAATCCGGCGAGAAATTCGAGTACCCGGTCGCCTGGGGCATCGACCTGCAGACCGAGCACGAGCGTTACCTCGCCGAGAAACATATTGGCCGCCCGGTGGTCGTAATGAACTATCCCGAGCAGATCAAGGCGTTCTACATGCGCTTGAACGACGATGAGAAGACGGTGGCCGCGATGGATGTGCTGGCGCCCGGCATCGGCGAGATCATCGGCGGCGCGCAGCGTGAGGAGCGCCTCGACTATCTGGACCGGCGCATGGCAAAGTTCAAGCTCGATCCACATACCTACGGCTGGTATCGCGACCTGCGCCGCTACGGCACGGTGCCGCATGCCGGCTTCGGCCTCGGCTTCGAACGCCTGCTGGTCTACGTCTGCGGCCTCGCCAATATCCGCGATGCCATTCCCTACCCACGTGCCGCCGGAACGGCACAGTTCTGACCAGCTCCCTCCCCACTCCCCCGATCGACTAGCCATGCGTTCCCGACTGCCTCTCCTGATCACCGTGTTCGTCGCCATCCTCGCGTTGTGCGCCTGTCACCACGTCGACGTGAAAGTCTTGGTACCGCCGAATCTGCGCCCGGCCTCGCCGGACAAGGCCAATACGCTGGCGCAGGCCAAGCTGCGACTGCAGCAGGCCACGCCTTGCTGCAGTAGCTTCGCGGACTTCTCCTACCAGACCATGCTGCCGTGGCAGCCGCAGAAGTTCGAGCTGGGCAGCGGCAGTTCGGTCGCCAATCTCAACAACGTGCACAGCTACTTCCTCGCCTTCCAGCTGCCGCCGGATGCCAAGCTGCCGTACCGGATCGGGCTGAAATCCGAATTGAACGGCCGCTGGCTGCAATCGAGCTATCTATTCGCGCCCACCCTCGTGCTGCTGGACGAGGCCTTCCAGCCGATCGACACGCAGGACATCAAGCTGTGCGAATACATGGGCTGGAGCAATGAAAGCAGCGGCGCCTTCGGCAGCCTCAAGATCGACGAAATGAAGGCGCGCTACCTGGTGGTGTATTCGTCGCAGAAACAGCAGACCAGCGATACCTACTGGGAACAGTCGCCGGCGTCCTTCTCCGCCGACGCGCCGATGAAGATGAGCGCGAACGGCAGCTTCAAGGTGGCGCACGGACCCGACGGCACGATCTGGATCGGCATGATGAACAAGACCTACGCCAAAGCCGTCGACAATGCCGTGTGTGGCAAGCCCCCGCAGGGCAGCGGCGTGCTCAAAAGCTTGCGCACGGCGTTGACCGCCCGCAGCAACGGAAACGGCGCTTGAACACGCTGACCCTGTACATCGGCCTGCTGCTCATCGGTGTCATCTGCTTCGTGCTGCATTATGTGGCGCTGTTCCGCATCACGCGTCAATTGCGCGCGCAGCATCCGAATCAGTGGCAGATCATTGCGGCGGCAGAGGACGGCAAGCCGCTCGGACCGCTGCGCGTGTGGATGCGCATGCAGCACGTGCTACGTTCGCCCGCGCTGCCGGCGATGCAGGATGCGGTGATCGACGGTTGGCGCCGCATATGGCGCTTCAGTCCCTGGCTGGCTTGGCTCTGCTGGTTCAGCGCGCTGGCCCTGCAATTTAAAGCACGTTGATTCCTATCTAAGGACATCCTATGCAACTGGATCTGACTGGACGGCACGCCTTGGTCTGCGGCGCGTCGCAAGGCATCGGCCGCGCGAGTGCGATCGAACTGGCGGAGCTTGGCGCCGATGTAACCGTGCTGGCCCGCTCGGCCGATGCGCTGCGCGCGCTGGCCGAGAGCCTGCCGCGCACGCATGCACAGCAGCGGCACGCTTGGCGCAGCGTCGACATGCTCGACACCCATGCCCTGCAGGACGCGGCGGTCGACATCGTGGCGGGCAGCAGCGTGCAGATCCTGATCAACAACACCGGTGGCCCGCCCGGCGGGCCGGCGCACACAGCCGACCCCGCCGCGTTCGAAGCGGCATTCCGCCAGCACCTGCTGGGTAGCCAGACCCTTTTGCAAGTCGTCTTGCCGGGCATGCGCGCCGCGGCGTATGGACGGATCGTCAACGTGATCTCGACTTCGGTGAAGGAACCCATCCCCAATCTTGGCGTCTCTAACACGGTGCGCGCTGCGATGGCCGGCTGGTCGAAGACGCTGGCTGGCGAACTCGCCGCGGACGGCATCACGGTCAACAATGTCTTGCCGGGCTATACCCGTACCGGCCGCCTGGACAGCATGCTCGCCGCGCAGGCGAAGGCCAGCGGACGCAGCCAGGAAGACATCGCCAAGGCACTGATCGAAACCATCCCCGCGCGCCGCTTCGGTGAGGCATCCGACGTGGCCGCGATGGTCGCCTTCCTGTGCACGCCGGCTGCCGGCTACGTCAACGGCGTCACCATCGCCGTGGATGGGGGGCGCGTTCGCTCCCTGAACTGAGTGCCCTGTTTCACCGGCAGCCGCCAGCTGCGGTATTGCAGCGAAGGAATCTTTGGCGACAGCCATTCGCATGCTCTCGGCTCAGTTCACGCGAACATTCCCACGGCTTAGGGCAAGCGTTATCGATGGCGCTTGCCCGCATCACTCCGCTCTTGCTCACACTTCGTGCAAGCGACTCGGCATGGGCTATGAAAAGCCATCGCACAGGCTCTAAGCTTGCAAGGATGCCTATACCGCGCCTCGCCAATCTGATCGACGGCCGCCTGCAGGCGCCCCACCTCGAGCGCTGGATCGACGTGTTCGAGCCGGCGACCGGCGAAGTTTTCGCGCAGTGCCCGGCGTCTTCGATCGAAGATGTGGAACTCGCGGTGGATGCCGCGCAGCGCAGTGCCGCGTTATGGGCGAGTACGCCAGCCGAACAACGTGCGCGGTTGATGCAACGACTGGCCGACCTGATCGAAGCACGGCTCGACGAATTCGCCGCGCTGGAATCGCGCGACAGCGGCAAACCGGTCAGTCTCGCCCGCAACCTGGATATCCCACGCGCGATCGCCAACCTGCGCTTCTTCGCCGCGGCGACGGCGACATGGAGCAGCGAGTCGCATGCGACGGAAACCGGCGGTGGCCATGCGATCAACTACACCTTGCGCCAGCCGCTCGGCGTGGTCGGCTGCATCAGTCCGTGGAATTTACCGTTGTATCTGTTCACCTGGAAGATCGCGCCAGCATTGGCGGCCGGCAACGCGGTGGTGGCGAAGCCATCGGAGCTGACGCCCTGCAGCGCCGCGTTGCTGGGCGAGCTGAGCATCGAGGCCGGCTTTCCGCCGGGCGTGCTCAATATCGTGCACGGCGATGGCCCGTCGGTAGGCCAGGCGATCGTCGAGCACGTCGCGGTGAAGGCGGTGTCGTTCACCGGCAGTACGGCGACCGGCGCACGCATCGCCGCGACGGCCGCGCCACAATTCAAGAAACTTTCGCTGGAGCTCGGCGGCAAGAACCCGGCGATCGTCTTCGCCGATGCCGACCTCTCCGATGCGAACCTCGACGCGATCGTGCGCTCGGGCTTCGCCAACCAGGGCGAGATCTGCCTGTGCGGCTCGCGACTGCTGGTGCAGCAATCGATCTACGCGGATTTCCGCGCGCGCTATCTCGAACGCGTGCGCGCGTTGCGGGTCGGTGACCCGCAGGAGCCCACCAGCGATCTCGGTGCACTGGTATCGCAGGCGCATCGCGCCAAGGTGCTCGGCTGCATCGCGCAGGCGCGTGCGGACGGCGGGCAGATTTTGTGCGGCGGTGAATCCATCAGCGTGGATGGCCGCTGCGCGGAAGGATGGTTCGTCGCGCCGACCTTGATCGATGGCCTGCCGCCCGACGCCGCCTGCAACCAGCAGGAAATCTTCGGACCGGTGGTGAGCCTGATCCCGTTCGACGACGAGGCACACGCCGTGGCGATCGCCAACGGCACCGGTTACGGCCTGGCCGCTTCGCTATGGACGACCGACTTGTCGCGCGCGCACCGCGTCGGCGCGCAACTCGAATTCGGCATCGTCTGGGTCAACTGCTGGATGCTGCGCGACCTGCGCACGCCGTTTGGCGGCGTCAAGCAATCCGGCCTCGGCCGCGAGGGCGGCAACGAGGCGTTGCGCTTCTTCACCGAACCGAAAAATATCTGTATCCGCTATTGAGCCGGCTCCCTCAGAGCCTGTTTAATGTCTTCCGATAGCTCGCGTTGTTCCGCTGTGGTCGTCAGGTGGTGGCGCGTGGCGCAGCGCCTGACTGGCGGTCAGGTCAAGCCCCGCGCTGCCGCATGGCGGCCACGGCGGAACAACCCGGAGGGCCGGGTCTGTTTGCATCCAGGCCCGCGTCATCAATCGGTCGTGTACGGACGTACACTCCCTCCTTCTTCCTTGACCTGCGCGCAAACAGCTCCCGGCGCGGGCCATGGGAAGCCATTAAACAGGCTCTAATGGAAACCATGAAGTGACCAATCCCCTGCAAGCACTGCTCGACAGCAACCGGCGCTGGGCGGCGCAGATGCGCGCCGACGATCCGGAGTTCTTCGAGCGCCTGGCTCAGCAGCAGGCGCCGAAGTATCTATGGATCGGCTGTTCCGATTCGCGCGTGCCGGCGACGCAGATCGTCGATCTGCCGCCGGGCGAAATCTTCGTGCAACGCAATGTCGCCAACGTGGTCTCGCACAGCGACCTGAACTGCCTCAGCGCGATCCAGTTCGCAGTGGACATCCTCAAGGTCGAGCACATCATCATCGTCGGCCATTACGGCTGCGGCGGCGTCAAGGCCGTGCTGGATCGGCGCAAACTGGGGCTGGTCGACAACTGGCTGCGGCATGTCGGTGACGTGGCGCAGAAACACGTCGAGGTGCTGACCGCGATGGAGACCATGGCGCTGCGCAACAACCGGTTGTGCGAATTGAACGCGATCGAGCAGGCGATCAATGTGTGCCGTACCACCTGCGTGATGGACGCCTGGGAACGCGGCCACAAGCTGTCGGTGCATGCGTGGTGTTACAGCCTGGACGATGGGCGCGTGAACGACCTGGGCATGCACATCGATTCGCGCGAAGCCTTGCAGCCGACCTATCAGCAGGCGTTGCATAACCTGTTCAACACGCCGGTGCCGGAACGGTGAGCAGGGATTCGAACGAGGTCGTGCGCACCGATAACGCCCCCGCGCCGGTCGGGGCCTATCCGCACGCGCGCCGGGTCGGCCATCTGTTGTTTCTGTCCGGCGTGGGTCCGCGTCGGCCCGGCGATCATGCGATCCCCGGCAACGCCTACGACGCCGACGGCAATCTGGCCGCTTATGATTTCGAAGCGCAGTGCCGACAGGTGTTCGCCAATGTGCGCGCCGTGCTGGAAGCCAGCGGCGCTGTCTGGTCCGATCTGGTCGACGTGACGGTGTTCCTCACCGATATGGCGAACGACTTCGCTGCCTACAACCGCCTGTATGCGGAGTATTTCGCAGGCGTCGATGCCTGCCGCACCACGCTCGGCATCAGCGCGCTGCCGACGCCGATCGCGATCGAGCTGAAATGCACCGCGGCACTACCGCAGAACGCGGACTGATCCGCCGTCGCCCATGAAAAAACCCCGGCGAAATAGGCCGGGGTTTCGCGTCGAACCAAAAAACCGATTACTTGGTGCTGCTGGCAGCAGCCGGTGCGGCGGCCTTGTGGGTCTTTGCCTTGTGGTGCGTGGTGGTGCCGGTGGAAGCCTTGTGGTGCTTGGCGGCCTTAGGAGCTGCCGTCGTCGACTTGGCCGCGCCATCCGCCGTGGCGGCAGCAGCCTGGGCCAGCACAGAACCGGAAAGAGCCATGCCCGCCACGAGCAGGGAAGCGATCGCAAGTTTACGCATATGTATAGCCTCGAGAGGATGATGCCGCGGACCCGGCCGGAACCCGGCGACGCGAGCGGCGCGGCATGCAGACATTAGCAGCCGGACAAGCCAACCGATACTGAATCCGTCTCGATTTGCATAAAATTTTTCACGGCCGATGACTTGACTTGAGCGAGCCCGCCATCGTTCGCAATTGTTTACGCACCTTCCAGGCAAAGCCGTAGCAGGCTCTCGATCTGGCGTTGCAATGAAACGGCCTTGGCTTCGTCATAATCGAAGCTGTTCTCGTCCATGTAATTGTGTTGTGCAAGCTCCAGCTGCACCGCCTGCACGCCCTCGGCCGGCCGGCCGTAGTGCCGCGTGATATGACCACCCTTGAAGCGACCATTGAGCACATGGCTATAGCGGGACTGCGCCCGCAGTTGGTCTTCGAGCCGCTGCTGCAGAGTGGGCCCGCAGCTGATGCCTTCGGCCGTGCCGAGGTTGAAATCCGGCAGCACACCATCGAACAGCATCGGTACACGGCTGCGGATCGAATGCGCCTCCCACAACACGACGCGGCCGTGCTCGGCACGCAGCGTCGCAAGTTCGTGCGACAACGCATCGTGGTACGGCTGCCAGAAAGTGTTCACGCGGCGTTGAATTTCATTGGCGTCAGGCTCCATGCCGACCTGATAAAGCGGCTCACCGTCGAAGCCCAGCAAGGGTACCAACCCTGTCTCGCGACGCCCCGGATACAGCGCGTGTCCATCGGCCGGCCGATTGAGATCCACCACGTAGCGCGATGCACCTGGCCGCAGCACGCTGGCGCCGAGCTTCTGCGCCAGCGGCGCATACAGCCGGCGCACGTGCCAGTCGGTGTCCGGCGAACGGCGCGCCGCAGGACGCATGCACGCGGCGATCTCCGCGGGTATATGGCTGCTGTCGTGCGGCAGGCTGATCAGCAGTGGCACGTGGCCGTGTTCGAGAGTGAAAGTCTGCATGAGCTTCAGCGTAACAGCAGCAGTTCTTCGGCCGCGCTCGGATGGATCGCCACGGCGGACCTAAGCTCATGACGCGTGATGCCCTGCCGGAGCGCGACGGCGAAGCCCTGCAGCAGTTCTTCCGTGCCGGGGCCGAGCGAATGGATGCCGACCACGCGCTCGTCTTCGCCCACGCAGACCAGCTTCATCGCGCTGGGCGCGTCCTGCCCCGCCAGCCAATATTGCAACGGAGTGAAATGCCCCGCATGCACGCGCACCGCATCGCCATGAAGTTCACGCGCCTGCGCCTCGGTCAGCCCCACCATACCGAGCGGCGGCTGCGCGAACGCCACGGTGGGAATCGCCTCGTAGTCGAAGCGTGCCTCCGGTTGGCCGCCAAACAGGCGCTCGGCCAGCGCATGTCCCGCCGCCACCGCCACCGGTGTGAGCGCGCGCCGATCGGTCACGTCACCGAGTGCCGTGATGCCCGCCACCGAGGTGTTCTGCCAGGCATCGACCAGCACGTGTCCGTGCTTGTCGCGGCGTACGCCGAGTGCGTCCAGCCCGAGCTTTTCGGTGTTGGCGGTGCGACCGATCGCCCACAGCACTGTGTCGTAGCTGCCGTGACTGCCACCGGCCTTGTCTTCGAGAGTGACTGCGCCGGCTTTGCCGTGCGCCGCAGCGATCTCCACCGGACTGACGATACGGATACCTCGCGTCTGCATCTGCTGCGCGAGACGCTCGACCAGATCGGTCTCGAAATGTTCGAGCATGTGCTTCTGCACCAGCAACTCCACGTCGCAGCCGAGCGCATGCAGGATGCAGGCGAACTCCACCGCGATATAGCCGCCGCCGACGATGCCGATGCGTGCGGGCGCCGCATCGAGCGCGAAGACTCCGTCGGAAGTGATGCCGAGGTCGAATCCGGGAATATCCAACTGCCGCGGCCGTGCGCCGGTAGCCATCGTGATCTGCGGTGCACTGAAACGTTCGCCGCTGTCGATCGCCACCGTGTCGGCGGCGACGAAATGTGCAGCGGCCGGAATCACCCGGATGTCCGCCGCCTGCAGTCGATCGGCGTAACGCTCGGCGATGCCGGCGATGTAGCGATCGCGTTGCTTGCGGAAATAAGTCCAGTCCAGCGTGGCCGGTGGCGCGGTGAAGCCGATCGCCGACGCCAGCTGCTGTGATTGCGCGAACTGCGCGGCGAACCACATCGCTTTCTTCGGCACGCAGCCGCGATGAACACAGGTGCCGCCCAGCTCGCGCGGCTCGAACAACGCCACCCGTGCGCCCAGCTTGGCGGCGCGTTGCGCCAGCGTGAGGCCGCCGGAACCGGCACCCAGCACGATCAGATCGAAACGCTCGGTCATCCAGACACTCCCGGAAAAGCTGGCAGGGTATACGACAGCCACCGGCGGCGGCCATCGACGCCGGTCATTACAGGCCGAAGCGCGCTGGTGAATACGGCGTCGGATCGATTGCGGATGCGGTTCCACCGAGCAAGGCGGCCACCAGTTCACCGGTGGCGACGGACATGCTGACGCCGAGCATGCCATGCGCGGTCGCCAGCAGCAGGTTCGTCCAGCGCGCACTGGGTCCGATGATCGGCACCTCGTCGACGCTCATCGGCCGCCAGCCCCACCACTCCTCCAGCAATTGCGGACCTTCCGGCTCGCGCAGCCCTTGCGCCGCGCCACGCCGCAAGGCCTCCAGGCGCGTGCGGTTGAGACCTTCGGCGTAACCGGAAAACTCCATCGTGCTGCCCAGCCGGAAGCCGCTATCCCAGGTAGTCACGCATACCGCCACCTCGCGCAGCACCAACGCATGCCTGGGTGCCAGCGTCGGCCGTGTGTAGGTCAGCGAATAACCCTTGCCCGGCTGCATCGGCAGGCGCAGGCCGAGCGCACGACCAAGCAACGGCGACCAGGCGCCGAGCGCCATCAGCACACGGTCTCCACTGAAAACACCACGACTGGTACGCACGGCATCAATGCGGCCATCTGAAGTATCGAAGGCATCGATCTGCGCGCCCTCTTCGATCAAGCCGCCCAGTTCGCGTACTCGACGTGCAAGTTCGGCCACATAGCGATCCGGCCGCAAGCGCGCATCGCCCGGATGAAACAACCCGCCGCGCACACCGGGCCGCAGCGCCGGCTCCATCGCCTCGACCTCGTCGCCGCGCAGACGCTGCGCCTCCATGCCGAGCCGATCGAGCACGGCGGCATGATGACGCTCGTCGTCACCCAAGGCCCGCTCGGTTCGATAAACGTAGAGCTCGCCCTGCTCGCTGTACTCGCAATGCATGTCCTCGTCATGCAACAGCTGCGGCAGCAGCTCACGGGAGCGCCGCAGGATGGTCGCGCGCGCATTCGCCGCATGCGTGAAGTCGCGCCAGTTGCAGTGACGCGCAAAGCCGAGCAGCCAGCGCAGGCGTGGCCCGTCGAAACGCGGATTGAGATACAGCGGCGCATCCGCATGCAACATCGAGCGCAAGGCCACCCCGAGCATTCCCGGCATCGCCAGTGGTGCGGCATGGCTCGGCGTGATCGTGCCGCAGTTGCCGTGCGAACTGCCGCTGCCCGGCTTGCCCTGCTCCAGCACGCGTACCGAGGCGCCGGCCTTGAGCAGATACAGCGCGCTTGCCAGCCCGATCACGCCACCGCCGAGAATCAACACATCGCTTTTCGGCACATCGTTTCGCGTCGCATTCATCTGCGCATTCTAGCCGTGCCCGAGCCGTCGCTTCGCGGGCACTTGCAATCGAAAAATTACGCGCGTAATCTCAATTACGACTACAGACGTAATCCATTGATACAGCGACCGCAAAGACGCGGCCCCAGCTATTGATAAGCATTGACGGCCCTGACCGAACCATTCATCAACACAGCGGAGTAATCCACTTGATCCCGATTACCGATGCCGAAAGCCGCGTGATGGACGTGCTGTGGAAACAGGCGCCGCAGTCGTCCGAGGACATCGTCGCCGCGCTGCAGACGCCGGGTGGCTGGCATGAGAAAACCATCAAGACCCTGCTCAATCGTTTGCTGAGCAAGGGCGCGATAACCGCCGAACGTGACGGCCGGCGCTACCTCTACGCGCCGGTGCTGACCCGCGCGCAATGGCAGTCGCAGGAGAGCCGCAGCCTGCTCGACCGCGTATTCGGCGGCAAGGTCGCGCCGCTGCTGGCGCACTTCAGCCGCCATGAGAAATTGACCACGAAGGACATCGCCGAGCTGCGCAAGCTGATGGACAGCATCGAAGAGAAGAAGCGCTGAGATGGACGTCCTTATGCTGCACACGCTGGGTTCGGTGACGCTGGCATTGGCCATCGTGCTGCTCTTGCGAAAACCTGGGCGCTTGTTCTTCGGCGCCAGCACGGCATGTCACCTGTGGTGGCTGCTGCCGATGCTGGCGCTCTCGCCGTGGCTGCCGCCGATCCCGTCTTCGTGGATCACCCTGCCGGTGCAGCGGGTATGGCCGTCCACACCGCAGGCCACCGCCGGCATCTTGCCCGAGTATGGGCAGCGTCATGTGTTGCTGGGGCTATGGCTCGCCGGCAGCGCGGTCCTGCTGCTGCGCCTGGCGTGGCGATATCGACAATTGCAGCGCGACTGCCGACCCTTGCCGGCAGGTATGCGGCAGGCGCTGATCGCCCATCTGCCCGCCCGCGATCACGCCGCACTCGCTCATGCTCGTTGCCGCCTGCACCCGGCCGGCCCAGCGGTGATGTGGGCGCCACGCAGCCGCTTGCTGTTGCCAGCCGACTTCATGCGTCGTTTCGATCACATCGAACGCCGACTGGTGCTGCAGCACGAGCTGGCCCATCTGCGCCGTCACGATCCGCTGTGGAGCCTGCTGGCCGAACTCACGTTGGCGCTGCTGTGGTTTCACCCGCTGGCCTGGCTGGCGCTGCCGCGCTTCCGGCTCGACCAGGAGCTCGCCTGCGACGAACGCGTGCTGCGTAGCTCGCCCGCCGACGAGGCCGATTACGCACGAACCCTGCTGCACAGCACCGGCATCGATCCGACGCTGGTGCTGATCCCCTGGCTCGCCGAGCCACAACTGAAGGAGCGACTCACCATGATCCAACGTTCACGCCACGGCGCGCTGCGCCGCTCGATGGGGTTTATCGCATTAGCTGCGCTGCTAGCCGGCAGCGTCATGGTCGCCGAGGCGGCACAGGTCACCCCGACAACCGCCGTTGCCAACCAGGATCTGGAGCTCAAGCAAATGATCCGGCCGTATTACCCCGAGGCTGCGATCAAGAACAAGGAACAGGGATCGGTGATGCTGAAAGTACTGGTCGATGCCAAGGGCTACCCGCGCCGGATCGAGGTCGACCCATCGGCCACTACGGCGCCGCCGGATCTGGTCAAAGCAGCGACCGATGTCGCCGCGCAATGGCGCTTCAAGCCGACCATCAAGCACGGCAAGCCCATCGAAAGCTCTGCCAGGGTGCCGGTGGATTTCAGCCTGACCGAATCGCCGGCGCCTGCGGCGCAACCAGCTTCGTCCAATTCCTGAATACTTCCTTCCAAGCTATTGATTTGATAACCTCGGTACAGCCCATGCCGAGGTTGTCTTTATGCGCTTGGCCTCTGTCCCTCAGCGATCCGTCGGAAGCTGGCGCCTGTTACGCCTGGGCACGCTCGTCTCGCTCATCGCACTGCTGGCCGCTTGCGCCAGCGCGCCGCACCACGCACCACACAGCGAAGCCACGTTCAAGACCTCGCATTCCGCACTTGCCGACGAACCGGCACGCGCGCCTTCGGCGGAAAGCGTGGGCACCGCCAACGACGTGCTGTTCCGGGCGATCGCGCTGGTCGGCACGCCGTATCGCTGGGGCGGCAATACGCCGGCCGGCGGCTTCGATTGCAGCGGGCTGGTCGATTACATCTATCGCAATGCGGCCAGGCTGGAACTGCCGCGCACCTCGCGCGAGATGGCGGCGATGAACGGGCGCAACTTCAAGCGGATGACCGACCTCGTCAGCGGCGATCTGGTGTTCTTCGACAGCCGCGGCGGCATCAGTCACGTTGGTGTCTATGTCGGCAAAGGGCGCTTCGTGCACGCGCCGAACAGTGGTGGCACGGTGCGACTGGACGACATCGATGGCCCCTACTGGCGCGATCATTTCGCCTACGGCAAGCGGCTGCTCGACTGACCCGAGCGGCGAATGGCCCAAACAAAAACGGCGCCGATGGCGCCGTTTTTAATTCCGCAATTACGCGATCAAACGATCAATGCGCTTCCGCACCCGGCGGGTGCGCGTGGCCGTGCTGGATTTCTTCGGCTGTACCATCGCGCACTTCGACCAGGCTGGTATCGAAGTGCAGCGTTTTGCCGGCCATCGGGTGGTTAAGATCCACGTCCACAGTGGTCATGCCGACCTTCTGAATCGTCACCACGCGCTGACCGCCTTCCTTGAGCTGCAAGGCGGTAACCAGGCCCGGCTTGAGCTGCTTGGCGTTCTGAAAATATTTTTTCGGCACGCGCTGCGTCTGTCCATCCTGGCGTTCGCCATAACCTTCCACCGCCGGCACTTCCACGTGCAGGTCTTCGCCGGCTTCATGGTCTTCGAGCGCCTTCTCCAGGCCCGGGATCAGCTGGCCATGTCCGAGCAGCACCCACAGCGGCTCGCCGCGCTCGTGCGAACTTTCCACCTTCTCGCCATCCACGGTCAGCGTGTAGTGGAGCGCGATGACCTTGTCCTTGCCAGCCTTCATGAGCGTGTCTCTTGACGATGCAAACGACAGATTCTAGCAGGCCCGATGACAGCGAATCAGCTTTCCGTGCGTGCCTTGCCGAAGCCGACGCCGTGCGCCTCCGGCCCCAACCAGGCCAGCAGAGCCAGCAATAAGGCGACACCGGCGATCCACACACTCATGGCGAAAGCGAGGTCGCCGCCGTGCCAGCGGGCGATCACCCACTGCAGGTTGCCGGTGCCCGCCGCCAGCAGGTTGCCGAGCTGGTAGGAGAAACCGGGCAAGGTACCGCGCACCGCATCGGGAGAAAGCTCGTTGAGATGCGTCGGCACCACGCCCCAGGCACCCTGGATCATCACCTGGATCAGGAAGGCACCCAGGGCGAGCAAGAGTAGCGAGCCGCCGTACGTCCACAGCGGAATCACCGGAATCGCCAGCAGCGCGGCGACGATCATCGCCTTCCGTCGGCCGACCCGCTCCGACCATGCGCCGAAGAGAATGCCGCCGACCATCGCGCCGATGTTGAGCATGGCGACTAGCAGGAACGCCTCGCTTGAACCGGTGGGCAGGTGCAGGTCGAGCTCCTCGAAGGTGTGGTAAAGATCCTGCGAGCCATGACTGAACATATTGAACGCGGCCATCAGCAGGGTCATGTAGATCGCCAGCTTCCAGTGTCCGCGCATCGACTCCAGCACGCCGCGCTTGCCATGTTCCGCCCGACCGGCCTCCCATACCGGCGATTCCGGCACCGTGCGGCGGATGTACAACACCAGTAGCGCCGGCAACGCGCCGACGATAAACAGGCCACGCCAGCCGATATGGTCGATCAACAGCCAGTTGGCCAACGCGGCGAGAAAGAAGCCGCAGGGATAGCCGGCCTGCAGCAAACCCGAGATCACTCCGCGCGCCTTCGCCGGCACCGACTCCATCACCAGCGAGGCGCCCAGTCCCCATTCGCCGCCCATCGCGATGCCGAACAGGAAGCGCAGCACCAGAAAAATGGTCAGCGTGGGCGCGAAGCCGCTGGCCAGCTCGAACACCGAAAACAGGATCACGTCGATCATCAGGATCGGCCGCCGCCCGAAGCGATCCGCCAGCCGTCCGAAGATCAGCGCGCCGACCGGCCGCGCCGCGAGCGTGAGAAACAGGCCGGCGGTGACCGCGTCCTTGCTGGCGTGGAATTCCTTCGCCACCGCGATGATCACAAAGGTCAGCAGGAAGTAATCGAAGGCATCCAGGGTCCAGCCCAGAAAGCTGGCCAGTACGGTATGACGCTGCTCGCGGTTCAGTTCGCGCAGAGGGGAAAGAAACGACATCGGCGGGCTCCATGGGCGAGCGGCGACAGGGCTTTCGGAGGCTAGCACAGGCCGCCGCGCCTGCTTTGTCGCGGCTTGGACGATGAGCGGCACACGGCCTTGGGCTGGCCGTTCAGGCACGCAACGGCTATACTTCGTTTTGCAGTGGAGTCGCGGTCGACTTCCCCGCGTCGCCTACGGCAGTGTTTTCTTAATACCGCCAGGCTCGCCACCTCCGACCACAGCCATTGCACCGATCAGCCATCCGTCGGATGCGCGATCGCCGAATTCATCTACTCGCAGCGCGGTATTTAGGGAACGCTCCGGGTCATCTCTTCAGGAGTTTTTCCATGTCTTTCGAATCGCTGGGCCTTGCGCCCGCGTTGCTGCGTGCGCTTGCCGAACACGGTTACACGCAACCCACCCCCATCCAGGCCGCGGCCATTCCGGTCGTGCTGGAAGGCGGCGATGTGCTAGCCGCCGCGCAGACCGGCACCGGCAAGACCGCTGCTTTCGCGCTGCCGCTGCTGCAGAAGCTGTCCGGCGGACCGCGTGCCACCACGCGCCGCCCGCGTGCTTTGGTGCTGACCCCGACGCGCGAGCTCGCCGCCCAGGTCAATGAGAATCTGCGCGACTACGGCCGGCATATGCAGGTCAGCAGCACCACCATCTTCGGCGGCGTCGGCATGGGCCCGCAGATGCAGGCCCTGCGCCGCGGCGTCGACGTGGTCATTGCCACGCCGGGCCGGTTGATGGATCACATGCAGCAGCGCTCGGTCGACCTGTCCGGCGTCGAGGTGCTGATCCTCGATGAAGCCGACCGCATGCTCGACATGGGCTTCCTGCCCGCGCTCAAGCGCATCCTCGCCGCACTGCCGCGGCAGCGCCAGACGCTGCTGTTCTCGGCCACCTTCGCGCCGGCGATCAAGGCTCTGGCGATGGATTTCATGCATAACCCGCAGGAGATCTCGGTGAGCCCGGCGAATGCGGTGGCGACGCTGGTCAGCCATCAGGTGCATCCGGTCGATGCGTCGCGCAAGCGCGACCTGCTGCTGCACCTGTTGTCGGCCGATAGCCGCCGGCAGAGCCTGGTGTTCAGCCGCACCAAGCACGGCGCCGACAAGCTGGTGACGTTCCTGGAAGTATCCGGCCTCCGCGCCGCCGCGATCCACGGCAACAAGAGCCAGAACGCGCGCACCAAGGCGCTGAGCGATTTCAAGAACGGTCGCGTCACCGTGCTGGTCGCCACCGACATCGCCGCGCGCGGCATCGACATTGACCAGCTGCCGATCGTGATCAACTTCGATCTGCCGATGGTCGCCGAGGACTACGTGCACCGCATCGGCCGCACGGGCCGCGCCGGCTCGGAAGGTCTTGCGGTATCGCTGGTCAGCCATGACGAATCGGGCCTGCTGCGCGACATCGGCCGCCTGCTGAAGCAGGACATCGCGATCATCAATGTCGAAGGCTTCGCGCCATCGCAGCCGTTGCGGCTAGATGCCGGCGCGCCGCGACCGGTGCAGCGTCCGCAGCAGCGTTCGCAACGGCCGAGCGGCGGCAAAGGCGGCCAGCCGGCGCATCGTCCGCACGGCCATGTGCAGCAGGGCGGCAACAGCGAGCATGCGGCCGGCAACCGCAAGCGTCGTTCGCGTGGTGGCCGCGCCAGCGTCAAGGCCTAAAGCGACGGCGGCCGAATGGCCGCCAGTCAGCGATCCCACCGATCCGGCCTCGTGCCGGATCGGTTTTTTTTGGGCCAGCGAATGTGCGAAACGCTTACACGCTCTCGAAGCTTGTAGCCCTCGACAGCTTCTCCCATGCGGCCATGTCGGCCAGCAGCGTCTGGGCATGCGCGCGTATCGCGTCGATGGCGTCGTCCCCGAGTTGCAGCCGCAATGGTGTCTTGTCGGCATTGAGCGCCTGCTCGATCGCCAGCGCCGCCTTATGCGGATCGCCGGGCTGGGTCTGATGCATGTCGCGTGCGAACGCGCGAGCATCACCGACGACATTCTGGTAAGCCTCAATGATCGGCATATGGCGCAGGCCGCCGCCGGCCAGCTCGGTGCGGAACTGCCCCGGCTCGACGATCAGTACCTTGATGCCGAACGCAGCCACTTCCTCAGCGAGTGCCTCGGAGGCACCCTCCAGCGCGAACTTCGACGCGGAATAGGCGCTGAAACCGGCGAAGGACAATTGCCCACCGAGGCTGGAGATATTCACGATCGCACCGGACTGCTGCGCCCGCATGACCGGCAACGCGGCCCGGGTCATTGTCATGGCGCCGAAGAAATTGGTATTCATCACCGCGCGCAGTTCGGCGTCGGGCGTTTCCTCCAACGCGCCGACCAGCGCATAGCCGGCATTGTTGATCAGCACGTCGATCCGGCCGAAGCGGGTGACCGCGGCATCGATGGCGGCCTTCGCCTCGCTTGGCTGCTCGACATCGAGTTGGGTGATCAGCAGGCGATCGGACGGATGGGCGGCCGCCAGATCCTGCATCTTGGCGACATTGCGCGCGGTGGCCACCACGTTGTAGCCGCGCGCCAACGCGTATTCGGCGAAAGCGCGGCCGAGGCCGGACGAGGTGCCCGTGATGAACCAGGTTTTCGTGGTGCCTGACGGATGGTCGTGTGACATGCTCTGAGCCTCTCGTGTGGGATGTTGGGGTTTCGTCGAACGCAGCGAAACGATCCCACAGGGGCACGGCTTTGATAATCCGGCTCGCATCGCATGGGCCATACGATGGAGTGCATGAATGGACCGCGAGCTGCTCGCTCATTTCCCGATCGTGCTGGCCGTGGCGCGCCGCGGCGGCTTTGCGGCAGCGGCGGCCGAGCTGGGTATGAGCGCCTCGGCGGTAAGCCATGCGGTGAAGACGGTGGAAGAGCGGCTAGGCATGCCGCTGTTCGCGCGGACGACCCGCAGCGTCTCGTTGAGCGAGGCGGGCAACGCCTTCGTGGCGGCGGTTGATCCCGCGCTAAGCGATATCAAGGCGGCGGTGGAAAGCATCCGTGCCGCGAACGGCGAAGTCACCGGCCTGCTGCGGCTCAATGTTCCGCGGGTCGCCCTACAGATAGCGCTCACCCCGGTGCTGGCCGAGATGGCCTGGCGCCATCCGCAGCTGACCATCGAGGTCGCTTCGGATAACGGCCTGGTCGATATCGTCGCCGGCGGCTACGACGCCGGCGTGCGGCTGGGCGGCATGATCGCGGAGGACATGGTGGCGATCCGCATGACCCCGCCCTTCAAGGCGATCATGGTGGCATCGCCCGACTATCTGCGGGCGAAGGGCGAACCCGCGTCGATCGAGCAGCTTCGCCAGCACAACTGCATCGGTTTCCGGCTGGTGGCCGCGGGCAGCGTATATGCGTGGGAATTGTGCGAGAACGGCGCCGATGTGACCGTGCAGGTGCGCGGCACCGCACTGGTCACCGATCCGCTCTATGCGAAAGACCTTGCGCTGGCCGGCGTGGGCATCGCCTATGTTTTCGAACCGTTGGTGCGCGACGAGATCCGCGCGAAGCGTTTGCGCTGGCTCATTCCCACGGCGGCCATCGAGGAGCCGGGCCTGTTCCTGTATTTCCCGCGCCGCGCTTCCGAAACACCGAAGCTGCGCGCCTTCATCGATGTGATGAGGAATGTGCTTAAACCGCAACCGGAGACAAGAGACGGGTAGAGAGCAGCGCGAGGGGTGAAAAGACGCTGTGCAACGCGGGCACGCCGCTGGCGGAGAATGGGCGTGGACCAAGGCCCAATTGGTTAAATATTTGAAATTCGTGTAGCAGTTGGCAAAGCCTAGGCAGGCTATGCGCTACGCTGGTCTTGTGGGCTTTGTATGACCATTAGCTTTGGAGCACGATTTAATTCGATTCGGTTGAAACGTTTCGCCGAATGGAGAAGGTGAGCATGCAGCAAGGGATTCGATTGCCATCGTGGTCGCGACAGTTAGCTGTCGTAGCGGGATACTGCGCGCTTTATGCGCTGTTGCACGCCCTGTCCTTGCTTTATTGGCTGCCTCAAGCGGGTCTGCGTTTGAGCTTCGTGCTGCTGCTGCCCCGGCGTTATTGGCCCGCACTATTGCTGGCCGATATGATGTCACTGGCTCCTACTGCGTATGCCTGTATCCCTCAATTCGGTTGGACTGGGGCGCTGCTGCATATCTTTCCGGTCGTTGCCTTCGCCATGCTACCCGTGCAGTGGTTACG
>Ga0302314_10000990_pt1 | contig 53030 bp, 49 predicted proteins | sample III_Palsa_N2_3_FD_200533 | JGI IMG/M metagenome (GOLD analysis project Ga0302314, IMG submission 200533) | Peat permafrost microbial communities from Stordalen Mire near Abisko, Sweden - III_Palsa_N2_3 | ecosystem: Environmental > Terrestrial > Soil > Palsa > Peat permafrost | place: Sweden... | reverse complement strand
CGCCAACGCCGGCCTGGCCGTCGCCGCCATTCTCTCGCTGGCCGACCCGCGGATCGATGATGACGCCTTGGCGCGCGGGGTGCGGAGCGCTGCCTGGCCGGGCAGATTCCAGCGCCTTGTCGCAGGTCCCATGGCTAAACGGGCGAACGAGCGGGGCGCGGATCTGTGGCTCGACGGCGCACACAACCCGCACGCCGCCCGCGCGCTAGCGGAGGCCTGCGCGCGCCTGGCGCGTCGCGACGAACGCCCGCTCGCCCTCATCGTCGGCATGCTGGGCCGCAAGGATGCCCAGGGCTTTTTCGAGGCCTTCGCCGACCTCGCGCCGCGCATTATGGTCACTGGATTCCATTCCGATAGCGCGACCCCGCCGGCCGATCTCGCCGCCGCGGCCCGCGCCGTCGGCCTGGAGGCGGAGGTCGCCGATGGCGTGGAGGCGGCGTTGACGGCCGCCCTCGCGCCGGCCGGTCCGGCGCCGCATGTGGTCATCTGCGGCTCGCTGCATTTCATAGGCGATGTGTTGGCCGCCAGCCCAGAGACTTGGCCCGCCTGATCCCCCCGGCTAATAGCCGCCGCGGGCGCCCTGCTTCGATTCGAGGACATTGATGAAGACCCTGCTCCTGTTCGGCGCGACCGGCGATCTGGCGCGGCGCATGCTGCTGCCCTCGCTGTACGGCCTGGACAGCGACGGCCTGCTGCCGGCGGACCTGGTGATTGTCGGCACGGCCCGCAGCGAGGGCGACGACGCCTGGTACCGAGCGAAAGCCGAGGACGCCCTGCGCGAGTTCGTCGACGCGGACCGACTGAAACCCGAAGTGGTGGCGCGGTTCCTCGCCCGGCTCCGCTATCGCAGCGCCGACGTCTCCACGCCCGAACCGTTCGGCCAGCTGGTCGAGGCGATCGGCGACACCGCGCCCAAGGACCTGTCGATCTTTCTGTCTACGGCGCCGTCCTTGTTCGGACCGACCATCGCGGGCCTCGAAAAGGCCGGCCTCGCCGGCGACCGCGCGCGGCTGGCGCTGGAAAAGCCGCTAGGCGTCGACCTCGCCTCCAGCCGGGCGATCAATGACGCGGTCGCCGCGGGCTTTCCCGAGAACCGCACCTTCCGCATCGACCACTATCTCGGCAAGGAGACGGTCCAGAACCTCATCGCCCTGCGCTTCGCCAACACCCTGTTCGAGCCACTGTGGAACGCCCGCGGGATCGACCACGTGCAGATCACGGTGTCCGAGACCGTGGGCCTGGAGGGCCGGACGGGTTTCTATGACGAGACCGGCGCCCTGCGCGACATGGTGCAAAACCATATGCTGCAGTTGCTGGCGCTCGCGGCCATGGAGCCGCCGGCGAGGTTCGACGCCGCCTCGGTGCGCGATGAGAAGGTCAAGGTGCTGCGCTCGCTGCGGCCGATCGACGCCCACACGGTGCGCACCCACACAGTCATCGGCCAGTTCGAAGCCGGGGTGATCGGCGGGTCGCCCGCGCCGAGCTACGCCCAGGAGCTGGGCCGCGCCAGTGGGACGGAAACCTTCGTGGCGCTCAAGGCCAATATCGACAACTGGCGCTGGCAGGCCGTGCCCTTCTATCTGCGCACCGGCAAGAGCCTGGCCACGCGGCGCACCGAAATCGTCATCCAGTTCAAGTGCGTGCCGCACTCGATCTTCGCTGGACCCGGCGCATCGCTGCAGCCCAACAAACTGATCATCGGCCTGCAGCCGGAAGAGAACATCAGCCTGCGCCTGATGGCCAAGGAGCCGGGCCTCGACCGCGCCGGCATCCGCCTACGCGAGGTGCCGCTCGACATCTCCATGCCCAACGCCTTCGCCGACAAGCGCCGTCGCATCGCCTACGAGCGGCTGTTGCTCGATCTCATGGACGGCGATCCGACCTTGTTCGTCCGCCGCGACGAGGTCGAGGCGCAATGGACCTGGATCGACGCCATCCGCGCCGGCTGGGCGGCGACGGGTATGACTCCCAAAGGCTACGCCGCTGGGACGTGGGGACCGCCGGCCGCCGTCGCCCTCACCGAACGCGACGGCGCCACCTGGAACGATTGATCGGTTCTCCCACCGCGAGTCGGGACGGAAGACGCGTCAGGCCGCGGCGGCGACGCCGGCTTCGGCCAGCCAGTCGAGGATCTTCTGCTTGGGCATTGCGCCCACCTTCATCGACGCCATGCGGCCGTCCCTGAACAGCATCATGGTCGGAATGCCGCGCACGCCGTAGCGGGACGGCGTCGTCGGACTTTCCTCGATGTCGAGCTTGGCGACGGTGACCGAGCCGCTCAGCTCCTTGGCGATCTGTTCGAGCGCCGGGGCGATCTGCTTGCAAGGCCCGCACCACTCGGCCCAGAAATCGACCAAAACGGGACCGGTCGCCTTGAGGACATCGGCTTCAAAGGTGGCGTCGGTGACGGCGACAGTGCTCATTGCGCTCTCCTGAACGGGATGACCGGATGTAGTCCGTAGGCGCGGCTCGTCAACTCCCACCGGCTTCGAGATTTCGTGCGGCGACCGTGAGTTGCGGTGATGGCTCCGGACCGGCAAGCGCCCAGGCGAAGCCGCTGGTCCGACGCCGGACGAAGTAAAACGCAGCGAACAGGACCATCGTGGCCAGCGTCGCCAGCAGGCTCGGCCGGCCGACGTCGATATCGGTCCAATTGGCCGCGACCACCCCCGCCAGAGCCGCCAGCCCGACGGCCGGCGCCAGGGGAAACAGCGGCATCCGATAGGCTGCGTGGGCCGAAGCGCCGCTCACGCGAGCCACGATGACCGACACGCAGAGAGAGATATAGGTCCCCACCACGCTCATGCCGTTCAGCACCAAAAGGAGGTGAAAGGGGATGAAGCAGCAGGCAATCCCGGCCGCGCCGGTGGCCAGCATGGCCGCCCAGGGCGAGTCGAAGCTGAGGTGCAGCTGAGTGAACAGGTTGTTGACCGCGCCGTGCCAAGCGCCGTCGCGGCCGCTGGCGTAAAGGATGCGCGCATTGATTAGCAGAGAGGCGATGACCGCGTTGACGATAGCCAGCGCCACTCCCAGGCTGACGGCCACGCCGAGCGGCCGCCCGCCCATCCTTTCCACGAAGTCGCCGAAGGGCGTCTGGGATCGAAGCGTGGCGCCAAGGTCCGGCGCGCCCAGGATCAGCGCCAGAGTCGGGAGAAACTCCAGCGCCAGGGTGATCGCGAGGGCCAGGAGGATGGTCCGAGCGATTCGGCGAGGCGCGTCGTGCATCTCCTCGCTGAAATAGACCGCCGCGCCGTAGCCGTTGTAGGCGAAGATCGCCACCGTGGTGGTGACGCCAATGGCGATCAGCGGCGTCGGCGAGATCGAGCCGCCGATCCCCGCCATGACCGGATGGGCGAGCACGTCGCCGATCGGCCGGACCAGATGGGTGAAGCCCAGCGCCGCCACGACCACAAGGGCGACCGCCTCCACTAGCAGAAAGAGGCCGGTGACCCAGGCGTTGAGGCGGATGTTCAATATGCCGAGCGCCGTGCCCACAGCGATGGTTCCGGCGGCGATGGGCACGGCCGGCGCCCCAGGCCAGATCACAGCGAGATAGGTCGCCGCGCCGAGCGCCAGGACCGGCGGCACCAGGGTGTAGGCCAGGGCGTTCGCCCCCATCAACACATAGCCGGCGAAGGGGCCGAGCGCGCGCCCGGCCATGGCGTATTCACCGCCGGCCAAGGGCCAGGCGGAGGCCAGTTCGGCGTAGACGAAGGACATGCACAGCGACACGACGGCGGCGCAGAGGAGGCTGAGGATTGCGCCCGAGCCGGCCTGCTGGATGACGCCCGGGATGATCACGAAGACCGAGGACGCCGGCGTCACCGCAGACAGGGTGAGCAGCAGTACGCCGAAGATCTTCATGCTGCGCTGGAATGCGCGGGGACCGCTCACGCGCGCAGATCCACGAGGGCGGCCGAGAGCCGTTCGGCTGGGACGGGCATCAGGGCCGGCCCGTCGGTCCACACCAGGGCGGCCTGGATCCGGCGGCCGGGGAACACCTCGGCCAGTACGGCGGCGTAGACGGCCATCTGGCTGATGTAGGCCGGGTCGGCGTCCTCGATCCGCGCCGGCGCCGGGCGGTTGGTCTTGAAGTCCGCCACCAGGACCCGATCGGCCTCGACCACCAGACGGTCCACGCGGCCCGAGATCTTGAGATCGGCCGGCAAGCTCGCCGAGCCGCCGACCACCGCCACCTCCGCCCGCGAGCCGGGACCGAACACCGCCGCAAACTGCGCATCCTCGAGGACGCCCAAGGCCGCCGCGCTCACCTCCTCACGCTGATCGGCGGTAAGGTCTAGCTCCCGCGCCAGCAGACGCGCCGCTCCTTCCCGCCGCCCATCCGGGGGCAAATCGGGCAGGAGCTGGAGCAGGCGATGGATGATCTCACCGCGCCGCCAGCGCCCGAGCCCGCGCACCTGCGCCAACGGCGAAGGCGCCGGCTCGGTATCCTCGCGTTCGAGACGGGAGGGCGAGGTCACGCGCGGCCGCGGCGGATCGGCCAGCGCTAGGCCCGTCGTCCAGGCCGGAAGCGGCCAGGCGCCAAGCGCCGGCGCCTCCTGTGGCGGCGCGGTTGTCGGATCTGGACCGATGCGCAGGCCCTCGCCGCCCCCGGGCAGGGCGAACGGCCGCGCCTCCGCTCGGGTGAACGCCCGCGCGACCCAGTCGTACCAGGGCTCGGCGCCCTGCGTCGCCTGCCGCCTGGGACTTACGCCGCAGACGATCAGCCGATCGCGGGCCCGGGTCAGGGCCACATAGAGCAGGCGGAGCCGCTCGTGGCTCGCGGCGAGAGCGAGCGTGGCCTTGGCGTCCCGGCTCGCCGCACAGTCCGCCTCCGCGCTCGGCGCCCAGATGAATCCGCCACCGCCATCGCCGATCAGCGCGTTGCTCACCGCCTTGGGGACGCCCTTGGTGTCGGGGAAGATCACAATCGGCGCCTCCAGCCCCTTGGCGCCATGGACGGTCATCACCCGCACCTCGCCGCCGCCGGCCGCCTCCTGCTCGCGCTTGATGTCGAGGTCGAGGGCGCCCATCCAGGCCAGCAGCCGCTCCAGATCGGCCATGCCAGCGGACTCGGCGGCCAAGGCCTGGCCGACGAAGACGTCGAGGGCCTGTTCGGCCTCCGCACCCAGTCGGGTGAGCATTCGCTGACGCATGGAGCGTCCCTTGCCATCGATCCGGCCCAAGGCTTGGCAGTAGAAGTCGAACGGTGCGGCGATAACAGCGGCTTCGGCCGCCCAGCCCAGGAAACGGGCGGCTTCCGCCCATTCCCGCCGCTCCCCTGCCCGATTTTGCAGCTCCCGCCACAGAGTCGCGGGCCTGCCGTAAGCGAGGTCGAACAGGCTCTCCTCATCGACGTCGCAGAACGGGCCGCGCAGCAAGACGGCAAGCGACAGGTCGTCGGCGGGGAAGCGGGCGAACTGGCCGAGCGCCATCAGGTCCTTGAACGCGCCGTGCTCGGAAAGCTTCAGCCGGTCGGCGCCGGCCACAGGGACGCCGCGCCGCTTGAGCGCGCGAATGGTCTCGTTGAAGATCGGGCCCCGCCAGCGCACCAGGATCAGGACATCGCCGAAACGGCAGGCGCGCGCCTCGCCCGTCTCGCGGTCGATTACCGCCTCCCCTCGCGCCACCATCTCGTCGACCGCCAGGGCGATCCGCTCGGCGAGCTTGCGGTTGGCGCTGCCCGCCGGCTCCTTGTCCACCGGATCCCAGGGATCATCGTCGGCCTCAGCCGGGTCCCAGGTCTCGAGCGGCCACAACTCCACGCACCCGCCCGGATCGCGCCGGGCGTCATGGCGCAGTTCGAACGCCGCGACGTTGTCGCCGGTCGGCCTCAGGCCCGCCAGGGCGCCGGGGTCGGCGAACACCTGGTCAACCAGCGACAGCACTTCCGGCGCCGAGCGCCAGCTTTCCAGGAGCGGCACGCGCCAGAACGTCTGGCGCGCCGCAGCGGCCGTCCGCGCGAACGCATCCTCTTCCAGCGCCAGCCGTTCCGGCGCCGCGCCCTGGAAAGAAAAGATCGATTGCTTGGGATCACCGACGGCGAAGAGCGTGCGGCCGCCGGGTCGAACGCCTTCGCCGTGGAAGAACTCGGCCGTAAGGGCGTGCAATATGCCCCATTGTTCGGCGGCTGTGTCCTGGGCCTCATCGAGGAGCACGTGCTCCAGCCCACCATCGAGCTTGTAGAGCACCCAGGCGGCGTCGGCCCGGCGGGTCAGCAGATCGAGGGCGGCGGCGATCAGATCGGCGAAGTCGAGGGCGCCACGCGCATCCTTGGCGGCGCGGTACAGCGACGTGTAGGCCATCGCCAGCTTCAGCGCACGCACCGTATCCTCGGCGACTTGGGCGGCCGCCAAGCGTTCCAGCGCCTCGACGAGCCGCGCCCGCTCATCGTGCAACTGATCGAGAACGGCTTGAGCGACCGACAACTTGTCGATGATCTTACGGGGACCCCCATCCTTGGTGAGGAAGATGACTTTGAGGTCCCCGATCGAGTCGGCCGACGCCGCGGCCAGGAGCTGCACGCCCACAGCGGCTTCGCTGGGCTTGGAGCAGGCGGCGGTCGCTTCGGCCATGCGGCGCCATTTGGCGGTTTGGGTGCGCTTCAGCGCCGCCTGCTCGATCTCGGCCACGCTGGCCGGACGGTCAAAGCCACAGCGCCGCCAGACGTCCGCGTCCACGCTGCGCCCGGCCGTCAGGCAGGCGGCGGCGTAAGCCTCGATCGCCGCGCCATTGGCGGCGAGATCGTCGAGCAGTTTGTCGAAGTCGCCGGCGGCGAGCCCGATCGAGAAGTGGGCGTAGGCTTTCGCCACCGCGTGGTCGGTGACGAGGGCCAACTCCGCCAGCTGCGCGCGCGCTTCGCGCGACACCTCCGCGGCGGCGGCGTCTTCCAACACCCTGAACCCAGGCGGAACGCCGGCCTCGAGCGGAAAGCGGCGCAGGAGCTTTTCGCAGAATGCGTGAATGGTCTGGATCTTGAGGCCGCCGGGCGTCTCCAGGGCGCGGGCGAAGAGGGCGCGGGCGCGGCGCAGGTCCCGCCGCGCCTCGTCGATGTCCGCCAGGACCTTAGTCAGCCGCTCGTCGTCCATCACGGCCCACTCGCCGAGCTGCTTGAACAACCGCCGCTGCATCTCCGTCGCCGCCGCCTTGGTGAAGGTGACGCACAGGATGGCCTCCGGCGGCGCGCCGGCCAGGAGCAGGCGGGCCACGCGAGTCACCAGGGTCGAGGTCTTGCCCGATCCGGCGTTGGCGGCCACGAACACCGAGGCGCGCGGATCTGACGCCCGGACCTGGGCCGACGGGCCGGCGGCGCGGGCGCTCATTCCTCGGCCTCGCCGATCACGGCCCATTCCCACTGCCGCGCCAGCCCGGCATAGTCGCCAGAGTCGGTCATCATCTGCGGCACGGCCCAGGAGACATAGGGCGTGGCCTCATTGTCGAAGCCCGCCGCGCGGCGCTTGAGGCCGGCCAGAGCCGCTTCGGCCAGGGCGGACGCTTCGCCCTCGCCCCGCAGCTCGACCTTGCCGGGCGGCCGGCGGCCCGTCACCCGCACATAGACGAGCTCGCCCGGCGCGATGGCCCCGGCCTCGGCGAATCCTCCGGCCGCCAGTATGGCGGCGGTAAGCGTGAGCTGGGGCGCCAGCCCGGCTTTCACCTGTTTGTTCGACGGCGCGCCGCCGGTCTTGAAATCGAGAACGTCGGCGGTCCCACCCCTCAGCTCGATGCGGTCAGCCCGCGCCGTCACGGTGAACATCCCGGCGGGCGCCTTCCAGCTGAGGCGCCCGGTCTGCTCGACCAGCAGCCGCGCGCCCGGCCGTCGGCCGCGCTCGAAATCCATCACCCACGGCGCCACGTTCCTGGCCAGGGCCGTCTCCCGGGCCATGGCCGCCCGAGGCATGCCTGCCCGTGCGAGCTCCTCCACCACCAGCTCGGCGAAGATCTGCTCGGCGTCGACGGGCAGATCGTCGGGCCAGGCCAGCGCGAAGCGTTCAAAGGCGCTGTGGATGGCCGAGCCGCGCGTGCGGGCGTCAGCGACGGCGCCGGGCGGATCGAGCGGGCGCAGCTTCAATATCCGCCGGGCGTAGATGGCGTAGGGATCGCGCACCCAGGTCTCCACCGCGGTCACCGGCAGCTCGCGCGGGCGCGCCGCAACCGGCGGCTTGGGCCGGGGCCTCGCGGCGGTCATGAGCGAAGGCGCCGGGTCGGCCAGCGGCGCGTCCAACGCGCGCGCCCAGGCCAGCACCTCCGGCCGCCCTGGCGCCGCGAGACCCGCGCCCTCGATCATGGTGCGCAGGCGCCACAGCCAGCGCGACTGCACCGCCGGGGCGCCGCCGCGCCGCTCGGTGTGCAGCAGAACGACGTTCGGCGCACAGGCCGCCTGGGCGAAGTCGTGAGCGGCGAGGCCGATGCGCCGCTCGGGCGAGGGCAGGCCCAGGCGCTTGCGCATCGGCCGCGACAGAAACGGATCGACCGGCGCGGCCGCCGGCCACACCCCTTCCTCGAGACCGGCCAGGATGAGGCGGTCGGCGCGGACCAGGCGCGCTTCCAGCACGCCCAGGATACGCAAGCGCGGGTGGCTGGCCCCGCCGGGGCGCACGGTTTCGCGGTCGAGCAGGCCGGTCAACAGCTGGAGGAAGCCAGAGCGGGTCACGGGCGGCAGCGCCGCGCTCTCTTCGATCAGGCGGCTCAGCACAGCCGCCAGGCCCGCGCCGGCCTGACCGTTCCACAAATCGCCGGCCTCGCCGTCCGGGCCGACGGAGAGGGCGTCCAGCGCCTCGGCCACGGTTCGCGCCGCCAGAGCCGGCGCCACGGCGCCCTCCAACCACAACGCTTCGACAGGCTCCAGCGCCGCGCGCAGGCGCCGGGCCAGATCAATCGCCCCGGATGCGCCGCCGAGGCGCGTCTCAAGCCCGGCCCAGCCGTCCGGACGGGGTCCGCGCAAGCCTCGCCCCTCCAGGCGCTCGCGCGACTCCGCCAGCCTCTCCGGATCCAGGCCGAGACGGGTCGAGGGATGCTTGACGATCGCCAGTAGCACCACAGGGTCCGCGGGATCGCGCGCGGTCCGCGCCACCAGCTGGGCCAGCACGCCAGGGGGCGTCACGGTCAGTGGCCGACCGATTGAGGAATCGGCGGTGATGTTCCAGCGCGCCAAGCGGGCCTCGACCCTGCGGGCCAGGGCGGCGTCGGGGGTCACCAGGGCGGCGGTCCGGTCCGGCGCCTCCAGCGCCTCGCGCAGCATCAGCGCCGCCGCCGTCGCCGCCTCCTCTTCGTTCTGGGCGGATATAAGCGACAGGCCTTCCAGCCCGGCGGCGATGGGATCGACGCCCGGCGTCTCGCGCTTGAGGTCGGCGATGACCTCCAGCCAGTCGGCGGTGAGATCGGCGGGCCGCAGCGCCTCGTTGACCACCCGCCGACGCCAGCGCCCGGTGTCCACGGCCTCGCCGGCGCCCTCCCAGTCGCGCACTTGGCCGCGCGTCACGCCCGCGCGCTGGAGCAGGCGCTGGAGGCTCGCCTGCGGATGCTGGTCGTCGGCCGCCTGCCAGGCCGAGTCGGCCAGGGACAGATCGAGGCCCGGCAGCACCGTGGCTCCCCCTGGCAGGCGGGCGACGGCGGCCAGCAGGTCGGCGGTCGCCTTGGTCGAGCCCGTGGAGCCGGCCGCTACGATCACCTGGTCCGGCGGCGTCTCGCGCCAGCGCGCCTCCAGGCGTCGGAGAAGAGCGACGCGCCGTTCGGCGACGTCCATCACGCCCAGCTCGGCCAGCCGCTTCGGCCATTCGCTAAGGGCGAGATCGAGGAAGTCCGCCGACTTGCGCCAATGGCCGGCGAAATCGGCGTCGACCGCGGCGGCGAGGTCGACATCCGGACCCACCTCCTCGATCTGCACGGCGTCGAGAAACGCGGCCAGGGCGTCGGCGAGGTCGAGCGCGCCGGCGGCGTCGACCGTCCGCTCGAGCAGATGCTGGTTGGCGACCACCAATCCGGTCAGCTCGAAGCGCCGCCGCTCCGCGCCAATGGCGGGCAGCAGGTCGAGGGCCAGATCGCCCGGCTCGAAAGGCGGCTCGCTTTCGTCGAGATCGCCCAAGGCCCGCATCTGCGGCGGCAGCACCGCGCGGCCGTCGGCGCAGGCGACGAAGGCCTCGGCAAGCGCGCGCGCCATACGCCGGTTCGGCAAGAGGACGATCGCCTCCGACAACGCCTCGGGTCCCTGCGGCGCAAGCTCCCGCCAGAGGCCCAGCGCCAGATCCTCGAGAAACGACCGATGAGCGGCGATGGAGAACCACCGGGGCGGCGGGCCGTCCAGGAAACCGCTCACGCGGCGCTCGCCAGCTCGGCCTCCGCCGCCGCCAGGGCGATCGGATCGCCCACGTGCATCCACAAACCGCTGGCGACCAGGCCGTGCAGGCGGCCCTGGCGGGCGAAGCCCATCCAGTGCTCGAAGACGCCATAGCGCCCGTCGGGCCAGGCGTCGATCAGCGCCGGATCCAGCATGTGCACGCCCATGTAGGCCAACGGCGCCTTGGGGCGGGCGCCGCGATGGTCAAGGCGCCCGGCCGCATCGATGAAGAAGTCCCCCGGACCATCGAAGCCCAGCGCCTGCTCCACCGGCACGACCAGCAGCAGATCGTCCATGCGCGCCGGATCCCAGGCGGCGATCAGGCGCGGGATCAGGTTGTCGTCGGTCCACAGAGTATCGATATTGGCCACCAGGATCGGCTCCTCGCCGAGCCAGGGCCGGGCGCGCCGCAGGCCGCCGCCCGTCTCCAGCAGTTCGTCGCGCTCGTCCGAGATCACCACTTCGAGGTCGGTTCGCCGAAGGACATGCGCCTCGAGCATGTCGGCGAAGGCATGGACATTGACCACCGCTCGTCTGACCCCGGCCTGAGCCAGACGGTCCAGCACATGGTCGATCAGCGGCCGTCCGCCGACTTCCACCAACGCCTTGGGCCGGTCGTTGGTCAGCGGCCGCATGCGGGTGCCGAGGCCCGCCGCCAGCACCATGGCCGTGGTCGGCGCACTCATGCGGCGCGCGCCTCGGCGGGCGCGTGGCGGGCGAGCCAGGTCGCCAGCCCGGCCGGCGCAGGATCGGCGAGGCAACGGTCGAGATAGCGCCATAGCCGGGGCATGAATGCGGCGTAGCGCGGCTTGCCGTCACGCACCACCAGGCGGGCGAAAATGCCCAGGATGCGGCAGACGTTGAGCGCCCCCAGGGCACGGAAGTCGGCCAAGAACGCCGCCCGATCGACTTCGGGCCGCAGCGCGAAATAGCGGCCCAGCGCCGCCGCCTCCAAATCGGGGCTGACATCGCGGCGGGCGTCATGCAGCAGCATCGACATGTCCCACGCCGGATGGGCCTTCAGCGCATCCTGGAAATCGAGCATGCCGACGCGCGCCGCGCCTTCCCGTTCGGGCAGCCAGATCAGATTCTCGGCGTGATAGTCGCGGTGGCAGAAGACGCTGGCCCCGGCCACGCCGCGCGCGCGGACGGGTGCCCAGATCGCCTCCCATTCCGCCAGAGCCGCGCCACCTACTTTCATGCCGGGCGCGTACTTCGGCAACCACTCCGGCAGCAGGTCGCCGGCGGTTTTCAGCGCCAGGTCGTCATAGGTGAGCAGCGGCCACGTCGCGCCGTCGGTCCTCAGCAGGGCGGGCGGCGCCTCACGATGAATCCGCGCCAGAGCGTCGATGGCCCCGTCGTAGAGCATCCGCTCGTCGGCGCCGGCTTCGGCCAGGCGCGCGAACAGGTCGTCGCCTAGATCCTCAAGCAGCGCGAAGCCGGCGGATGGTTCGGCGTGGACCACATTCGGCGCCGACAGGCCGAGGCCGCGCAGATAGGCGGCGCAGGCGACGAAGGCCTCCACCCGTCCGGCGGCCAGGCGCGCCAGGGCGTTGTAGCCGAGCGCGGCCCGCTCGGCCGGACTGGCGTTCGGCGGACAGGGCTGGGTCTCCGCCGACGGCGGCTGATCCATAAAGATCAGGCTCGGCGCCCGCTCAGGATGGATGCGCTCGTAGCGCCGGGTGGAGGCGTCGCCGGCCAGGGCCTCGCGCACGGCGTCGCCCACGCCGGCGCGGGCCAGGAATCCGCGGCGGGCCTCCTCGCGCTCAGAGAGCAAGGGGGCGGTCCTCCCAGGCGCCGTGCGGCCGGAGGCTAACGTGTCGGGACGCGCCGTCGATCGCCATGTCGATATCCAGGCGGTTGCGCGGCAGGTGGCGTCCGAGCTTCTCAGCCCATTCGATCACCGCCGCGCCCTCAGCCAGCGCCTCGTCGAGGCCGAGTTCGAAGGCCTCGTCGGCCCGCTCGAGGCGGTAGAGGTCGAAGTGGGCGACGGCCAGACGCTCGCCGCGATAGAACTGGACCAGGGTGAAGGTGGGGCTGGGCACGTCGCGCTCGTCGGGCGCGATCCGGCGAATCAGGCCGCGTGCCAGCACCGACTTGCCGGCCCCCAACGGCCCGGTCAGGCACACCGCCTCGCCCTTCTTCAGCGCACCGGCCACCGCCGCGCCGAACCGGATGGTGTCGGCTTCGGTGTTGAGGCGAAAGTCGCCGGCGGCGGGAACGATCATGGGCGTGGATGGCGGCGATAGGATTGGCGAAGGGTGATGAGAGAGTCGGAGCGCATGACCACACCATGATCTCGCCATGGCCCCGGCGGCAAGGCCTGCCCGCGGCGAGGTTGACCTAAGCCACCCTTGAAGGCGATGCAGGAACCTCGAAGCACAATGGAGCGCGCGCGATGAAGCGATTGCGTCTTTGGTTCGCGGCGACGTTGGTCGTCCTGGTGGCGAGCGGCGGCCTGTGGGTATGGTGGGAACTGGGCGCCAACCGCCGCCCGCTCACGATCACAAAAAGCCAGAGCCAGATCGTCGGTCTTCTGGACGCATCTGGTTGGGTTTCGGCCTTGCCACAGCCGCCGGGCGGCCGCCTCACAGACCGCGCCAGTCTGCTCTACCTGGTGAGCTACCGCGACTGTCCGGGCTGTATTGCCTTCGAGAAGCAGGAGTTCGCCAAGCTTCGCGCCGCCAATGTGATGACGCGAGTCATCGTGATCGCCCAGCCCGATCTCAACGGCCGTCCCCAATCCACCCCGGCGGAGCGCGCCACCGTGGCCGAACTGTGGGTCAACCGCAGCTGGTCGCTCTACGACCGATGGGTGGGCACACCGGTGGGCGACTGGACGGCGTCGGGCGTGCCGCCGGCGGACGGCGACGCCGCGCGCACTGCGGTGATCGACAGCGGCCGAAGCATGGGTGCCCAATTGACGCCGCTTCTGAAGGCCAACGGCCTCGCGTCCGGCTATCCGATCCTGATCTGGTGGGACTCGAAGGGCGCGATGCGCGGCTGCGTGTGCGGGCCACATAGCTTCGACTCCGTGGCCAGGGAGTTAGGCGCCTGAGGCTTCCGCCGTTGGCCGCGCACGCCGGAAGCGCCCCTGGCGCCCTGCGCGCCGCCTATGACGAGAGACTGGCCGCGCGGGCGATCTCTCCCGATCCCGGCCAGGCGGCCGCGGTCGAGGCTCTGGCGCGGCTCGAGGCGGATCTCGCCGCCAAGGGTCGCGGCCTGTTCGGCAAGCCGCGCGGCCAGCGCGGTGTCTACCTCTGGGGGCCGGTGGGCCGGGGCAAGTCCATGCTCATGGACCTGTTCTTCGATGCGGCGCCGGTCAAGGCCAAGCGGCGGGTCCACTTCGAGATGTTCATGGCCCGGGTCCACCGCCTGGTGAACCTTTGGCGCAGCGGGACGGCGGCCGAAAAGCGCGCAGAATTCGGCCATGCGCGCGGCGACGATCCCATCGCCCCGGTCGCCGACCTGATCGCCCGCGAGGCGAGCCTCCTCTGCTTCGACGAGCTGGCGGTGAACGACATCGCCGACGCCATGATCCTGGGCCGCCTGTTCGAGGCACTGTTCGCCCGCGGCGTCACCCTGGTCGCCACCTCCAACCGGCCGCCGGACGATCTCTACAAGGATGGGGTCAACCGCCAGCTCTTCATGCCTTTCATCGCCATGCTCGAGGCGCGGATGGAGATCGTCGAGGTGGCGGGCGCGCACGACTGGCGCCTGGATCGGCTGCGCGCCGCGCGCACCTGGTTCTCGCCCGACGACTCCGACAACGAGGCGCAGTTCGACGCCCTGTGGCGCGACATGCTGGGGGCCGCGGAGGAGGTCGGCGTCACTCTTGAGGTTCTGGGCCGCACCCAGCACTGGCCGAGGGCCGTCGGCGGCCTCCTGCGCGCCCATTTCGCCAGCCTGTGCGTCCACGCCCTCGGCCCCTCCGACTATCTGGCCATCGCCGAACGCTTCCACACGGTGTTCATCGAGGCCGTGCCCAAGCTCGCCCCCGATCAGCGCGATCAGGCGCGGCGGCTGGCGATCCTGGTCGACACGCTCTACGAGGCCCGCGCCCGCCTGGTGGTCCTGGCCGCTGTCGAACCCGCCGAGATCTATCCGGCCGGGGATCAGGCGTTCGAATTCCAGCGCACCGCCTCCCGCTTGGAGGAGATGCGCTCGCAGGCGTGGTTGGCCACGGCCGCCGCCTGACCGCCTCGGGCCCGCGGCGAAAGGCCCGTTGTAGCCATGTCGAGATCGTGGCAAAGATTACGGCAGTGTCGCGTTTCTCAAGTCGGACCTTGAAAGACTGGAGACGCCGAATGTCGGCATTCCGAAGCCTCCTTGCAGGCGCCGCGGTGGCCATGGCCGCCGTTGGCGCGCAGGCGGGCACGATAACGATCGCCAATCCTTCTTTCGAGACGGCGCCTATCGGCGGATTCAACCTTACCGCCGGCTGCGGCGCTGTGCCCGGCTGTCAATATAACGAGGGCTCCATTCCGGGCTGGTCCGTCACCGGCGCGACGGGTGAGTGGCAGCCGGGCAATTCGACGACCGCCTTCTTCGATACCACAGGCGGCGAATCCGGCCCGACGGTGGCGTTCACCAACGGCGGCACGTTTTCTCAGGCGCTCGGCGCGACGACCGTGGCGGGCGACACCTACACCCTCACTTTCTACGAGGGCTGGCGCAACGATCAGGGTCTGCCGACCAACACCGTCGACCTGGTCATTGGCGGGACCGACGTGGCGGCGACGGGCGAAGCTCTCACCCAAGGTGAATGGACAGAGTATCAGGCGACATTCCTGGCCGCGACGAGCGGCCAGTCCATCGCCATCGATGTCGCCAACTCCGGCGGTCAGGGCGACTTCGACAACTTCAACTTGAGCGACGTCGGCGTGACTTCAGGGACACCGGAGCCGGCGACCTGGGCCCTGTTGCTGACCGGGTTTGGCGCCCTCGGCCTGGCGCTGCGCCGGCGCAAGGCTACCCTCCCGGCCTGAACACAGGCGGGCTCCCGCGCCGCCTGAATTCCGACCGCGTTTCGTTGACACGCCGGGCGTACGCCTTAAACACGGGCCGCACATGCACAAGGGATGGCGGGCGCGCGATGGCCGATAGTTCGCGGCCGATAGGGGCGAGACCCCTGTCGCCACATCTGCAGGTGTGGCGCTGGCACGTCACCCTGGCGGCTTCGATCCTGCATCGCGCCGCCGGCGTGGCGATCTATGCCGGCATTCTGATGCTGGCGGGCTGGGCCTATGCGCTCCACGCGGGGGCCGGAGCCTTCGCCGCCTACACCGGCGTCCTCGCCTCGACGCCCGGCCTCGTCGTCCTGTTCCTGATCACCCTGGCCCTGCTGTTCCATCTTGCCAACGGCGTGCGCCACCTCGTCTGGGATGTCGGCTTCGGCTTCGCGACCAAGACCGCCGACGCCACCGCCTGGGGCGCGTTCGCCTTCGCCCTGGTCGCGAACGTGGGCCTGTGGCTGGCGCTCGCGGCGAGCGGGAAGCTCTGAGATGAGCGACTATTCAACCCCCCTGAGGCGCGCGCGCGGGCTGGGATCGGCCAAACGCGGCGTAGGCCATTTTATCAGCCAACGGGTCTCGGCCGTGGCGTTGCTGCTGCTGGCGCCCTGGGTCCTGTGGTCGGGCTATCGCCTGGCCGGCGGCGGCTATGAGACGGCGCAGGCCTGGCTCGGCCGGCCCACGCACGCAGTACTGCTGATCCTCACCCTCCTAGCCGGCCTCTATCACGGCCAGCTCGGCCTACGCGTGATCGTAGAGGACTATGTCGAGGCGGAGCTGCCCAGGGCGGCCCTGCTGATCCTCAATGTTTTCGTCGCCGCGGTCGTGGCGGCCTTGGCGATCGTCTGCATCCTGGGCGTCTCGCTCACAAACGGGACGGTCTAGTCGATGGCGGCGTATCAGTTCGTCGATCACAGGTTCGATGTCGTCGTGGTCGGCGCCGGCGGCTCGGGCCTTCGCGCGGCGATCGGCTGCGCCGAAGCCGGGCTGAAGACAGCCTGTATCTCCAAGGTCTTTCCCACCCGGTCGCACACCGTGGCGGCCCAAGGCGGCATCTCGGCCAGCCTCGGCAACATGGGCCCGGACGACTGGCGCTGGCACATGTACGACACCGTCAAGGGATCGGACTGGCTGGGCGACCAGGACGCCATCGAATACATGGTCCGCAACGCCCCGGCGGCGGTCTATGAGCTGGAGCACTGGGGTGTTCCGTTCTCGCGCACCGCCGAGGGCAAGATCTATCAGCGCGCCTTCGGCGGCATGACCCGCAACTATGGCGAGGCCCCGATCCAGCGCACCTGCGCCGCGGCCGACCGCACCGGCCACGCCATGCTGCACACCATGTACGGCCAGGCGCTGTCCAAGAGCGTCGAGTTCTTCATCGAATACTTCACCCTCGATCTGATCATGGACGAGGGCGTGGCGCGCGGCGTCACCGCCTGGAAGCTCGACGACGGCACGCTGCACCGCTTCCTGGCCCAGAGGGTGGTGCTGGCCACCGGCGGCTATGGCCGCTCCTACTTCTCCTGCACCAGCGCTCATACCTGCACCGGGGACGGCGGCGGCATGGCCCTGCGCGCCGGCCTGCCCTTGCAGGACATGGAGTTTGTGCAGTTCCATCCGACCGGCATCTATGGCGCCGGCTGCCTGATCACCGAGGGCGCGCGCGGCGAAGGCGGCTATCTCACCAACTCCGAAGGCGAGCGGTTCATGGAACGCTACGCGCCGTCGGTGAAGGACCTCGCGCCGCGCGACATGGTGAGCCGCGCCATGACCATCGAGATCCGCGAGGGTCGCGGCGTGGGCCCGAAAAAGGATCACATCTTCCTGCACTTGGATCACCTTGATCCCAAGGTGCTGCACGAGCGCCTGCCCGGCATCTCCGAGACGGCCAAGATCTTCGCCGGCGTCGACGTGACCAAAGAGCCCATCCCGGTGCTGCCGACGGTCCACTACAACATGGGCGGCATCCCCACGAACTATCACGGCGAGGCGGTGACCCTCGACGGCGACAATGCCGACCGGGTCATCCCCGGCCTGATGGCGGTGGGCGAGGCGGCCTGCGTCTCCGTGCACGGCGCCAACCGGCTTGGCTCCAATTCGCTGATCGACTTGGTGGTGTTCGGGCGCGCCGTCGGCCTGCGCTGCGCCGAGGAGCTCACGTCCGGCGCCGTCCAGCCTGAGGTCAAGGCCGCCTGGACCGACCCGCACCTGGCCCGTTTCGACCGGCTGCGCCACGCCGACGGCTCGGTCTCCACCGCCGATCTGCGCCTGCAGATGCAGCTGGCGACGCAGGAGGACGCGGCGGTGTTCCGCACCGGCGAAACGCTGGAGTCGGGCGTCAAGCGACTGGCGGAGGTCCACAGGCGCCGCGCCGACCTGCACGTCACCGACCGCGGCCTCGTCTGGAACTCCGACCTCATGGAGACCCTGGAGTTCGAGAACCTGATCGCCCAGGCCATCGTCACCGTGGCCGCGGCCATCAACCGCACCGAAAGCCGCGGCGCCCACGCCCGCGAGGATTTCTCCGCGCGCGACGACGCCCATTGGATGCGCCACACCCTGGCCTGGTTCGACGACGCCTCTGGCGCGGTGAGGCTCGACTACCGGCCGGTGCATTCCTACACCATGACCAACGACGTCGCTTACATCCCGCCCAAGGCGCGGGTGTACTGATGTTTCAACCGCTGAGCGCGAAGGATCGTCCGTGGTCCAACTGACCCTGCCCAAGAATTCGAAGATCGGTAAGGGCAAGCGCCACGCCGCGCCGGCCGGCGCCAAGCGGGTGAAGAGCTTCCGCGTCTATCGCTACGATCCGGAAGCTGGCGGCAACCCGACCTGGGACATCTATGAGGTTGACGTCGACGCCTGTGGCCCCATGGTCCTGGACGTGCTGATCCACATCAAGAACACCATGGACAGCACCCTGACGTTCCGCCGCTCGTGCCGGGAAGGCGTGTGCGGCTCCTGCGCCATGAACGTCGGCGGCCGCAATACGCTGGCCTGCACCCACGGCTGGGAGGAGGTTCCGGGCAAACAGATCACCATCTCGCCGCTGCCGAGCCAGCCGGTGGTCAAGGACCTGGTGCCTGACCTGACCTTGTTCTACGCCCAATACGCCTCCATCGAGCCGTGGCTGCACACCACCACGCCGCAGCCGCAGGGCGAGTGGCTGCAGTCGGAGGCCGACCGGGCCAAATTAGACGGGCTCTATGAGTGCATCCTGTGCGCCTGCTGTTCGACGTCATGCCCAAGCTACTGGTGGAACGGCGACAAGTACCTAGGCCCCGCCACCCTGCTGCAGGCGCGGCGCTGGCTGGCCGACAGTCGCGACGAAGCCGCCGGCGAGCGGCTCGACGCGCTTGAGGACCCGTTCAAGCTCTACCGCTGCCACACCATCATGAACTGCGCCCAGGTCTGCCCCAAGGGCCTCAACCCGGCCAAGGCCATCGCCGAGATAAAGGGCATGCTCGTGGAGCGCGTGACCTAGGCCTCGGCCACCCTCACCAGCGAGAACACCGGGGTCGCGACCTCCGGCAGGGGCGTCGGCTGGAAGCGCAGGGCGCTGTAGGCGCGGACAACCGGCGGCGGATCGGCTTCCTCGGGCGTAACCAGCAGGCCGGCGCGCGCCACCATCTCGCCCAAGCCCTTGCGCGAACTGAGCGCCGCGAGCGGGATACAGAACACCAGGCCGAGGATCACCGGCAGCATCCATAGGAAGGTCTGGACCGAGACGCCGAGCGCGCTCACCGCCAGGGCGACGCCCACGGCGCTGTCGCCGAGGTGCTGATCGGCCGCCTCGTCGAGGGAGAGGTCCCCCTCCTCCCGGTGCTGCGCCGCCCAGCCGGAGTCGCGGCCGGACAGGATGGAGATCAGAGCCCACACCTGGTTCAGCATCAGGACAGGGGCCAAGAGGGCCGAAAGCACGATCTCCAGCGCCATGCTCGCCAAGGCCTTCCAGCCGCCGCCGAACAACCGCCGCTCCTCGGGTGAGTTCAGCATGGCCAGGAAGGCGATGACCTTGGGCGCCAGCAGGAAGGCCAGGGAGAGGGCGAAGACGGCGATGATCGGCATCTGGCCGTGAACGGGCAGGTCCAAATAGCCGTCGGCGATCTCGGTATTGGCCTCGCCCCACTCCGGCTTCAGGGCCAGCAGGGCGCTTGTCACCAGCAATAGGAGCCACAGCGGCGCGGTGAGGTAGGACGACACCCCGCGGGCCAGGTGCAGGCGGCTGAGCGGGGCGAGGCCGCACGCGCCCAGAACCTTGAGGTGCTGCAGATTGCCCTGGCACCAGCGCCGGTCGCGGGCGATGGCGTCGGCCAGCGTCGGAGGGCTCTCCTCATAGCTGCCGCGCAGCCCGGGGGCGAGGCGCATCTCCCAGCCGGCCCGGCGCATGAGCGCCGCCTCGACGAAGTCGTGGCTGAGGATATGGCCGCCGAAGGGCCTGGGACCCTTGAGGTGCGGCAGACCGGCCTGGGCGGCGAAGGCCCGCACGCGGATGATGGCGTTGTGGCCCCAGTAGTTGCCCTGGTCGCCCGACCACCAGGCCATGCCCCGGGCCAGGATCGGACCATATAGGCGGCTGGCGAATTGTTCGGTGCGCGCGAACAGGCTGTGACGGTTGATGACCACCGGCGTCGTCTGGATCAGGCCGACCCTGTGGTTGCGCTCCATGGCCCCAGCGAGCCGCACCAGCGTATCGCCCTCCATGAGGCTGTCGGCGTCGAGGATGACCATGAAGTCATAGGCGCCGCCGAAGGCGCGCACCCAGTCGGCGATGTTGCCGGCCTTGCGGTCGATGTTGCGAGCGCGTCGGCGATAGTAGAGCCGCGCGTGCGCCGGCAGGCGTCGACGCAGGGCGCGGAAACAGTCGTATTCGGCGCGGGCGATGTCGTCGTTGGTCGAGTCGCTCAAGATGAAAAAATCGAAGGCGTCAGTCGCATCCGCGGCCTCTATCGACCGCCACATGGCCTGCAGACGGGCGATCAGGTCGTCCGGGGCCTCATTGTAGATCGGGGACAGGATGGCGGTGCGACTGGCCAGCGGCGGCGCTGGCCCGTCGAGTCCCAGAACATCTCGGTCGCGCCATGCGGCCCACAGGCCGGACAGGGCGCTGGCGAAGGAAAACGCCGTCCATGCGAACAAGGGCGCGAACACCGCCAGGACCACGAAATCGAGCGGCCCGAAGGTGTCGACCTCGAGTACGCCGTAGAAGGCGTAGACCGCGAGGCCCGTGGCCAGCATGGTGATCGCGATCAGGAGAGCGGCGCGCCAGCCGAGCGGCCAGCGGATGCCGCGGCCATGCGTCCACTCAGGCGCTTCGCTGAGCGACTGCGTCGGCATGTCGAGCGGGGCGGTGGGCGGCAGGTCTTGTGACGGATCAGGACTGGGCCAGGGGATAACGGACGGGCGCGTGGCCACGGCGGCTACGGAACTGGGGGCCAATGAACACTCCATGCGCTCTCTTCCCGACGCGGCGAGAAGAGACGAACTCAGCCCGGCAGCCACAAGACGCCGCCGACCCTGTTACAAAACGACGGCCGACGCCACCGATTTGAACGGACGTGCTAACCGAAAGCCTGTCCGACCCAGGTCTCAGTCAGCGCTGCCCCGTTCACGCGCAGAAACGCGCGCAGGTCGAGGGTGTTCCCCGCCTGGAGGGCCGCATCGAACATCAACCGCCAGTTCGGCGTCCCCACTACGGGATAGGCGGCGACACCAGACGGGGCGCCGCGACTAAATGTCACGACCGCCTCGACGCCGCTGGATCGGGTGAGGCCGGCCAGCCGCCCGCCGGCGAAATCGATCACGAACTTGCGTGCCGCCGTATCGCCGGTAACCCCCGGCCGCCCGCCGACGCCGACGCGCGTGGCGACCGCCCGGGCGACGCCGACCGGCGCCGGCTCCTCGTCGGCCCAGCAGAGGCGATAGCGCGTCTCGAGCGTATCGCCCGCGGCGACGGGCTTCGCCGGCGTCCAGAAGGCGACGATGTTGTCGTTGGTCTCCGCGGCGGTAGGAATCTCCACCAGCTGCACCGAGCCGGCGCCCCAGGCGCCGACGGGTTCAACCCACAGGCTCGGTCGACGATCGTAGAAGGCACCGTCGTCCTCATAGTCGCTGAACACGCGATCGCGCTGCATCAGACCGAAGCCGCGCGGATCCCGGTCCTGGAAGGCGTTGGTCACCACCCGGGGCGGATTGGCCAGCGGCCGCCAGATGCGCTCACCGGCGCCGGTCCACATGGCCAAGCCGTCGGAATCGTGGATCTGCGGGCGCCAGTCGACGGCCAGAGCTCTATCGGCCTCGCCATACCAATACATGCTGGTCAATGGCGCGAGTCCCAGGCGCAGCACGCCGCGACGGAAGTTGAGCGAGGCTTCCACCTCTTGGACGAGGCCGCTCGCGCTCTTGCGATGAACGATGCGATAGGCGCCGGCGACGCTAGGACCGTCCAGCAGGGCGCAGACGACGAGATTGCCCTCGGGGTCGTGACCAAGCCAAAACTCCGTGAAGCTCGGAAACTCCTCGACGTTCGGGGTGGCGGTGTCGATGGCGATCGCCCGCATCGACAGGCCGTATTGGTTGAACGGCGTCGCCGCCCGGAAATAGGAGGCGCCGAGGAAGGCCAGCCAGTCGCCGCCGCCCTCGTGGTTCATCACCCGGAAACCGGCGAAGCCGAGGTTGTCCGGGAGGCGCCCGGCAGGGTTTCCCCGCGGGATATCGAATAGCGACCTGGAATAGACGACCTGGCGGGCGGCGCCTCCGTCGACGACGTTGATGGCGACTGGCGTCGGCGCATAGCGGCCGAGATGGAAGAACTCGACCGACGAGTCGCCCGGCACATCGCGCCAGAGCGCGGCCTCCGGTCGGTAGCGGATGGCGCCGACGGCGTCGAAGTCCAGCGTCTCGAGACCTGGTCGGGGAGGCGTCGCCCGGTAGGGCTGACCCGCCATTTCGCGCGCGCGGTTCTTGAGGGCCTCGAACGAGAACGGCTTGGGCGGCCCGAGCGAAGGTCCGGCGTCGCCTGCCGCCCAAACGCCGGTGGCTAGTCCGCCGACGATCAAACCTCCAGTGACCGCGCGGCGCGTGAGGCGATCGGCGCTCATGCGCGCCTCTTGGGATGGCGAGCGAACATAGGCCGGTGATAATCAGCCTGCGGAGTTCAATCAAATGGGTAGGGGGCCTCGGCGATGCGCATTGACGATGGCGAGGATTGTCGGCAACGAGACGGGCGATGAGTGACGCAGGCGTCATTATCGTTGGGGCCGGACATGGCGGCGGAACAGCCGCCGCGCTTCTGCGTCAGTATGGCTACGAAGGGCCGGTCCGCCTGATCGGCGAGGAGCCAGCGCCGCCTTACCAGCGCCCACCGCTTTCCAAGGCCTGGCTCAAGGGCGAGACGGACGAGGACGCACTGACCCTCAAGCCCGCCAGCTTCTATGCCGAGGCCGGGATCGAGCTGATGACCGGCGCGCATGTCACGGCCATCGAGCCGGCGGAGCGGCGCGTGCGGCTGGCCGGCGGCGAGAGCTTCGCCTTTGATCATCTGATCCTGGCCACGGGGGCCAAGCCGCGGCGACTGCCGATTCCGGGCGCGGACCTCGACGGCGTGCTCACCCTGCGCGGAATCGCCGATGCGGAGGCGCTCAAGGCCCATCTCGGCCCCGGCAAACGCATCGCCGTGGTCGGCGGCGGCTACATCGGCCTAGAGGTGGCGGCCTCGGCCCGCCACCTGGGCGCCGAGGCGGTGGTGATCGAGAAGGAGGCTCAGATCCTGGCGCGGGTGGCGTGCAAGGTGCTCTCCGATTTCTTCACCGACTATCACACGGCGCGCGGCGTCGTCTTCGAACTCAGCGCCGACGTCACCGCCTTCGAGGGGGCTGGCGGCAAGGTCGCAGGCGTGCACCTGGGCAATGGCCGGCTGATCGCCTGCGACGTTGTGCTGGTCGGCGTCGGCGCGCCGCCGGACGATGGCCTGGCCGCGCGGGCGGGCCTGAAGTGCGACGGCGGGATCGTCGTTGACCTCGAGGCGCGCACGGCCGATCCGGCCATCTTCGCCATCGGCGACGTCACCCGCCGACCCATGCCGCACTATCAGCGCATGTTTCGCCTGGAGAGCGTGGCCAACGCCCTGGAGCAGGCGCGCCAGGCCGCCTCGGCCATCACCGGCCGTCCGGCGCCCGCGCCGGAAGTGACCTGGAACTGGTCGGACCAGTACGACCTCAAATACCAGTTCGCCGGCCTGCCCGTGGACGTCGACAAGGTGCTGGTCCGCGGCGACCCCGATCAGGCCAAGTTCGCGGTGTTCCACCTGAAGGGCGACGTCATCCAGGCGGTCGAGGCGGTCAATTCGCCGGCCGAGTTCATGGGTGGGCGTCAGTTGATCGGCCACAGACGGCCGATCGATCCGGCCAAGCTTGCCGACGTTTCAGTTTCCATGAAAGAGGTCGCGGCCTAGAAGGTCGCGCGCACGGGGAGTCGCACGGGGAGTCCATGGCCAAGATCACCTACATCGAACACAGCGGCGCAGAGCACGTCATCGAGGTGAAGACCGGGCTTTCGGTGATGGAAGGCGCGGTCAAGAACAACATTCCAGGCATCGACGCCGACTGCGGCGGGGCCTGCGCCTGCGCGACCTGCCACGTCTATGTGCAAGAGCCGTGGCTGGAGAAGACCGGCGACAAGTCGGCCATGGAGGAATCCATGCTGGATTTCGCCGAGAACGTGGAAGCCAACTCGCGACTCTCCTGCCAGATCAAGGTCACAGACGAGCTCGACGGCCTGGTGGTCAGGATGCCGGAAAGTCAGCACTAGAGGTCGCTGGAGGCGGCCGACCCATGCGCGCCTCACTATTTGCGCCGATCGCCGCCGGCCTGATGTGGAGCTGTTCCCAGCCGGCGCCGCCGCCCGCCCGCGCTCCGGACCGTGTCGCCGCCGTGGAATCGCGGCTGGCGGCCGACGAGGCCAGGATCGCCGCCCTCGACGGCCGGTTGCAGACCCTTGAGACGGCCAAGCCAGCGAAGACGGCGCCGACGCCCGCCGCCCCTTCGACGCGGACCTACACCCTCACCGAGACCACCAAACCGGAGGGCGAGCCGGCCACGACCACCCGCGCGCGGTTCGACTCGCGGGCCAAGTGCGAGACCGCGCGCCAGAAGGCGCTGGCCGACGCCGCGGCGCGCGCCCAGGCCGACAGCCAGACCAAGGTCGAACAGCTGCCCAACGGCGCCGCCATGATAACTCCCGGCCATAAGCCTCCCGCGATCAGCGCCATCTGCTCGGGCTGAAACCACAGTCTCTTCCCCCCGCATGGGAGGGAAGAGAATTGGACCGCCAAGCTCGGGCTTGCGGGCCGGCGACGCGCTGCTAAACTCGCCGCCTCTGGAGACGGAACGCTGAGATGATTTCCATTCGCTTGAGGGCCTGAGGCTCCCCCCGCCCACCCCTGACGGCCGGCAGGCGCCCGTGCGCGCCGGCGCATCCCAGTGATTGGACTTCCCATGCCACGCCAGAATTTCGCGCCGTCGCGCGCCCCCACGCCTTTCGCCGACCTCAACGCCACCCTCGCCCACCTCGTGAAGCAGGTCCGCGCGCGGCTCGGCGACAACTTCGTCGGCGCCTATCTGCAGGGCTCATTCGCGGTCGGCGACGCCGATGAGATGAGCGACTGCGACTTCATCGTCGCCATCCGGCGCGACGTCACCGCCGACGAGACCGCCGATCTGCAGGCCATGCACGCGGCCATCCACGACCTGCCCTACGAGCCGTGGCGCCACCGGCTCGAAGGCTCCTACGCCCCGGTCGCCATCCTAAAGCGTCTCGCGGCTGAGCCGCGCGATCCGCCCGGCGAGCCTCGCGCCCCTGACTGGAGCGATCCCGGCATGGGGGGGGCCCCGGCCCGGGTCTATCCCTTTGTCTATCTCGACCATGGGGCCAAGGTCCTGGTCCGCTCCGAGCACGACAACACCGAGGTCGTGCGCTGGAGCCTGCGCGAGAAGGGCGTGACCCTGGCCGGGCCCGAGCCCAGGTCGCTGATCGATCCGGTGACGCCCGACATGCTGCGCGCCGAGGTCCGCCGGACCATAGACCTGGCCCTGTCACTCGGCCTCGAACCCATGTCGATGAAGGCCTGGCAGGGGTTCTGGGTGGGCCTCTATTGCCGGATGCTGCAGACCCTGGCGACGGGTCGCGTGGGCTCCAAAAAGGCGGCCACGGCCTGGGCGCTCGCCCATCTCGATCCGGGTTGGGCGTTGCTGATCACCCGGGCTCAGGCGATCAAGGAAGGCCCGCGCGAGGAGGCCATGAAGCCTGCCGATCTGGACGATGTCGCCGCCACCCGCGCCTTCGCCCGCTACGCCATCGAGCGGGCCGAGCACGAGGCGCGGGCTCAGGAGCTGATCGCCCGACGTCTGGCCGAAAAGCGCAACGGCCCGCAAGGGCCGCACGCGGGCGGGCCCGGCAGTCAGCGCTCCGCCGGACCGGCCAAATCGGCCTATGTCCCGCCGCCCTTCAAATCCCACGACCGCGGCAAGCGGGGGTGAGCTAGGCCCGGCCGATGGCGTAGAACCGCTCGGCCCGCTGGTCGCGCAGGGCGTCTGGGGACAGGCCGGAGAGGGACTTCAACTCCGCCTCGACCGCGTCGCCGACGCGACTGATGGCGAGGCCCGGGTCGGCGTGGGCGCCGCCCACCGGCTCCTCGACGATGCGGTCAACGATCTTGAGCTTCAACAGGTCGTCCGCGGTAATCTTCATCGCCTTGGCTGCGCCCTCGGCCATGGCCCGGTCGCGCAGCAGGATCGAGGCGCAGCCCTCGGGCGAGATCACCGCATAGATGGCGTGCTCCATGATGATCACGCGGTTGGCGGCGGCGATGCCGATCGCCCCACCGCTCATGCCCTCGCCGGTGATCGCGGCGATCATCGGCACGCCGAGCGTCAGGCAGCGCTCGGTGCCGCGGGCGATGGCCTCGGCGACGCCGCGCTCCTCGCTGTCGATGCCAGGATAGGCGCCGCCGGTGTCGATGAACGACAGCACCGGCAGGTTGAACTGATCGGCGAGGTCCATGAGGCGGATGGCCTTGCGGTAGCCCTCCGGCCGCGCCATGCCGAAGTTGTGTTTGATGCGCGTGGTGGTGTCGTGGCCCTTTTCCTGGCCAATCACCACCACCGGCCGGCCGCGAAAACGCCCGAGGCCGCCCAGGATCGCCTGATCGTCGGCGTAGGCGCGGTCGCCGCGCAGCTCGACGAACTCCTCGATCAGGCCGCCGAGATAGTCCACGAAATGCGGCCGCTCGGGATGGCGGGCGATCTGAGTCTTCTGCCAGGGGTCCAACTTCGCGTAGGTCTGCGCTCGCAGTTCGCCGACGCGGGAGCGCAGGGCCGCGATCTCGGCGTCGAAGGCGCCGTGGCCGCTGGTCTCGGAGAGCTTGGAGAGCTCGTCGATCTTGGCTTCGAGTTCGGCGATCGGCCGCTCGAATTCCAGATAGTGCGCGGCCATCAGATTCCTGGAATACGCCAGCTCGAAAATCGGGCGCGACCCTAGAGCAAACTCTGCGCCGGTCAAATCACGGCGGCTCTCAGCTACGGCCGCGCCGCGCCAGGGGGTGGCGGGTGCGGACGACTTCGGTCAGGCGGTCCTGAGCGACGTGGGTGTAGATTTGGGTGGTGGCGATGTCCGAATGGCCGAGCAGGGTCTGGACCACGCGCAGATCGGCGCCACCCTCGAGCAGGTGGGTGGCGAAGGCGTGGCGCAAGACGTGCGGGCTCACCCGTTCCGGATCGATGCCGGCGGCGAGCGCCGTCTCGGCGAGGAGTTGCCCGAACCGGCGCGGCGTCAGGCGGCCGCCGGCCCCGCGCGAGGGGAACAGCCACGGACTGTCCTTCGCACCTTCGGGAACGAAGGCGCGGCGATGGGCCAGATAGACCGCGACCGCCGCGCGGGCCCGCTCGCCCAGGGGCGCAAGCCGCTCCTTGCCGCCCTTGCCCTTGACGATTAGATAGGCCGGATCGCCGGCGAAGGCGGCCAGGGTGAGCGAGGTCAGTTCCGAGACGCGCAGGCCGGCGGCATAGGCCAGCTCGACCATGGCGATGAGGCGCGCGCCGGCCGCCTCCCCGCCGGCGTTGGCGGCGGCGATCAGCCGTTCCACCTCCTCCAGGGTGAGGATCTTGGGCAGAGGCCGGCCCTGACGCGGCGCGGCCACGCGGCGCGAGGGATCGTCCGCCCGCCAGCCTTCGCCGAGCACGAAGCGGTAGAATTGGCGCATGGCGGCGCGGCGGCGCGCGGCCGTGGACGGGGCGAGGCCCCGCGCCCCAAGACCCGTGAAATAGGCTTCTACGTCGACGGGCTGGGCGTCTTCCAGGCTTAGCCCACGGCCGGCCAGGAAGCCCGAGATGTCGGCCAGATCGCCCAGATAGGCCTTCAGCGTATGGCGGCTTGCCCCGCGCTCGGCGGCCATCATTTCCAGGAAGGCGTCGGTCCAGCCGCCCGCCTTGGAACCTGTCGGACTCATGGCCGAACATGGCGCGCAGGACGGCCCTCGTGTAAAGCCCGACCATGATCTCGGACGCTCGCGGCAGAACCATCGCGCTCGTGGGCCTGATGGGCGCGGGCAAGAGTACGGTCGGCCGCAGGCTCGCCCAGCAGCTCCATATGCCATTTCGCGACGCCGACACCGAGATCGAGGCCGCCGCCGACCGGTCGGTGTCGGAGATCTTCCGCGACCTCGGTGAAAGAGCCTTTCGCGACGGCGAAAGGCGCGTGATAGCGCGCCTCCTGGACGAGCCGCCGCACGTGCTGGCCACCGGCGGCGGGGCCTTCATCGACGATGACACCCGCGCGCTGATCAATACACGCGCCATCTCGGTTTGGCTCAAGGCCGACGTCGAAGTGCTCGCCCGCCGCGTCGCCCGCCGGGACACCCGGCCGCTGCTGGTCGGCAAAGACCCGCTGGAGGTGCTGCGCGCCCACGCCGCGGCCCGCTACGACATCTACGCCGAGGCCCACATCACCGTGGAGACTGGCGAGACCGCCCATCAGCTGGCGGTGGACGCGATCATCGCCGCCCTGGCCAGCCACGCGGTCGCCCATCCATGACGCGCGAAGTGCGGGTGGCGCTCGCCGGGCGCGCCTATGATGTCGTCATTGGCCGGGATCTGATCGATCAGGCGGGCGCCCGCCTTTCGCCTCTGCTCAAGCGGCCGCTGGCGGCGGTGGTCATGGACGAGATGGTGAAGGGCCTGCACGGACCCCGCCTCGCCGGCTCGCTCCTGGCCGCGGGGATCGACGTCAGGCCGATCGTCGTTTCGCCCGGCGAGGGTGCTAAGAGCTTCGCCGGCCTGGAGGCGCTGACGGACTCCCTGCTGGCGCTGGAGCTTGAGCGCGGCGACGTGATCGTCGCCTTCGGCGGCGGCGTGGTCGGAGACCTCGCCGGCTTCGCGGCGGCCATCTACAAGCGCGGCATCGATTTCGTACAGATTCCGACCACCCTGCTGGCCCAGGTCGATTCGTCCGTAGGCGGAAAGACCGCCATCGATACGCCGCGTGGCAAGAACCTGGTCGGGGCGTTCCATCAGCCGCGCCTGGTGCTGGCCGATCTCGGCGTCCTTACCACCCTGCCGGCGCGCGAGATGCGCTGCGGCTTCGCCGAGGTGCTGAAGTATGGCCTGCTGGGCGACGCGGACTTCTTCGCGTGGCTGGAGGCTAACGGTTCGCGCGTGCTCGCCCGCGAGGAAGACGCCCTGGCCCACGCGGTGGCGCGGTCGGTGGAGATGAAAGCTGAGATCGTGGCCGAGGACGAACGCGAAGGCGGCGTCCGCGCCCTGCTCAACCTCGGCCACACCTTCGCCCACGCCCTGGAGGCGGAGACCGGCTATGGCGAGGCGTTGAAGCACGGCGAGGCGGTGGCGCTGGGCTGCGCCATGGCCTTCCGTTTCTCCACCTGCCTCGGCCTTTGCGGTAAGGCCGACAGCGCCCGCGCCGAGGGCCTCGTGGCCGCCAGCGGCCTGCCCGGCCGCCTCGCCGACCTCGGCCGTCCGTTTTCGGCCGAGGCCTTGCTGGCGCGCATGGTCCAGGACAAGAAGGCCAAGTCCGGCCGGCTGACCTTCATCCTGGCGCGGAGCATCGGCGACGCCTTCGTCGCCAATGACGTCGATCCGGCCGCTGTGCGGACCTTTCTCCGGGACGAGGGAGCGGCGCCGTGATCGCAAGCCTCGCAATCCTCAGCCTCGTCGTCCTCGCCCTGCTGGCGGTGGCGGCCGTATTCTCGGCGGCGGAGACGGCGCTGACCGCCGCCAGCCGCGGTCGCATGCACCAGCTTGAGCGCGACGGCGACAAGGCCGCCGGACGAGTCAACACCCTCATCTCCAACCAGGAGACCATGATCGGGGCGGTGCTGCTCAGCTACAACCTGATCAATATCCTCAGTTCCGCCCTCGCCACCGCCTTCATCACCCAGTTGTTCCCGGGCGCCGAGGGCGTGGCCATCGCCACCGCCCTCATGACCGTGCTGGTGGTGGTGTTCGTCGAGGTGTTGCCCAAGACCCTCGCCATCATCCACCCCGACGACGTGGCCCGCACGCTCTCCGGGCCGATGCTGGTGGCCGTCCGGGTGCTGGGGCCGATCATTTGGGCGGTGCAGAGCATCGTGCGGCGGACCCTGCGCCTCTTCGGCGTCAATCTGGACCCGCCCGCCGACCCCTCGGCCGCGCACGACGAAATCCGCGGGGCCGTCGAGTACCATCACTCGGAAGGGGCGGTGGAGAGTGGCGACCGGCGCATGCTGGGCGGGGTGCTGGACCTGGCCGAGGTGACCGTCTCGGAGGTCATGGTCCACCGCAAGTCGATGTCGGTCATCGACGCCGACCTGCCCACGCGCGAGATCATCGACCGGGCCCTGGCCGCGGAACACTCGCGCCTGCCGCTCTATCGCGAGGAGCCCGAGAACATCATCGGCGTGCTGCACACCAAGGATCTGTTCCGCGCCATCGCCCAGGGTAAGTCCGACGAGGTCGATCTGGCCAGCGTGATGCGCGAGCCGTGGTTCATCCCCGAGACCACCCACCTCAACGACCAGCTCGACGCCTTCCTCAAGCGCCACCAGCACTTCGCTCTCGTGGTCGACGAATACGGCGCCCTGCAGGGCCTGGTGACCCTCGAGGACATCCTTGAGGAGATCGTCGGCGAAATCGAGGACGAGCACGACGAAACCATCCTGGGCGTCAGCCGCCAGCCCGACGGCTGGGTGAATGTGGACGGCGAGGTCACCGTGCGCGACCTTAACCGCGCCCTCGACTGGAGCCTGCCCGACGATCACGCCGTCACCGTCGCCGGCCTGGTTATTCACGAGGCGCGGGCGATCCCCGAACCCGGGCAGACCTTCCGTTTCCATGGCCATCAATTCCGCATCCTGAAGCGCCAGCGCCACCAGATTACGCAACTGGCCGTCAGCCCGCCCGCCGACACTGCCGACGGTTGAGTCGGCCGCCGCGGCTCGTCATAATGAAGTCGAAATAAACTTGAGCTATTCCGCGCTGAAGACTTCGTCATGAGGGGGCTCCGACGGATGACCTTGACCTCAGGTCTCGAAGGCCGCCGCGTTCTCCTGGTGGAGGACGAAGCCATGATCGCTATGCTGCTGGAAGACATGCTGGGCGACCTCGGCTGTGAGGTCGTGGGCCCGGCCTATGCGCTCAAATCCGCCTTGGCCCTGGCGGCGGGCGAAGGCCCCATAGACGTGGCCATTCTCGACATCAATCTCGCCGGCCGGCCGGTGTTCGAGGTCGCCGACGCCCTGCGCGCCCGCCACGTGCCGATGATCTTCTCTTCCGGCTACGGCGACCGGGGCTTGCGCGAGGTGGATCGCGGCGCGCCCGTGCTGGGCAAGCCGTTCCGGGCCGGCGATCTCGCCGCCGCTCTGCATCTGGCGTTGGACGACTAGGCCCAAGGTTCGCGGGCGATTAGAACACGAGGTGGAGGCCGAACACCGCCAGGCAGGTCGCGGCCGCGACATTCCACGGGATCGCCGCCTTCTTTGCCCCCCGGGCGTAGACAGCGAGCAGCGCCAGCATCACGCCGAGCTGGATCCACCAATAGTTGGATTGACCGAGCGCCGACTTGGTCAGCCCCCAATCCCAGAGATTCCAGCCGGCATGGATCGTGGAATGAGGATAGAGCGCCAGCGGGCGCGGGTGGATCGGAAGGTCGAGAAGAAAGTGCGACGCCCCGGCCAGCCAGATCGGCGCCCAGGCGGCGACGCCGCTTCGCCAGAACAACGCCGCGAACAGGCTGGCCTCCACCGCGATCGAGACAAGCGAATGGGACCACTCGTCGAAGAACACCTTGCCGGTCGCCGGTTCGACACCCGCCGCGGCCAGGCCGATCCAGGCGAAATCGGGAAGAAAGGCGGCCGTGAGCACCGCCCAGGTCGGGGCGGCCGGCGCCCGGCTTTTAATCGCGAGCCCTGCCGCGAAATGAGCCGCGTACATCAGCGCCCCTTCGAGACGTGGATGAGCGCGAATACGGCCACGGGAATGGCGATCAGCAGGAACTGGGCGACGCACTCATGGATGCTCAAGGTCGCCTCCCTCCGATTTGAATCGCGGCTGAATGTCTAGCCGCCGCGCTCCCCCGGGGCCAGGGCGCGGATAGAGAGCGCATGGACCGGGCCGCCCAGCTCCTCGGCCAGCGCGCTCATCACCAGCCTCTGGCGCGCCAGGCGGCCGAGCCCCGCGAACGCCGCGCTTTCGATGGTCAGGTCGAAGTGGCTCTCGACGCCCGCATGCGTGTGGCCGACGTGGCGCGCCGACTCGTCGCGCAACTCCAGCTTCGATGGGGAAAGGGCGGCCGCGAGCTTGTTTTCGATCGCGCGCGCGACGTCTCCCATTGGGCGACCTTTCATTCCGCATTGTCAATTCTTGAACTGTAGCGCCCCGGACCCTTAAGTTCACCCCATGCCGGTTCGCTTCGAGTACAAGCCCCGCTTCATCGACATCCGCGTGCGCCCGCCCGCGGAGGATGACGTGCGCGCCGAGGATGTCACTGCCCTCAAGGCGGGCGAGAAGGTGTGCGATCATCCCGAGTGCCGCGCCGCCGGCTCGGCGCGCGCGCCCAAGTCGCGCGACATGCTGGGCGAGCACTATTGGTTCTGCCAGGCGCACGCCGCCGAATACAACCGCTCGTGGAACTTCTTCGCCGGCATGAGCGAGGACGAGGTGCGCGAGCAGATCATCGTCGACACGTCGACCGGCGGGCGGCCGACCTGGCCGTTCAAGGCCAGCGCCAACAGCCGCGAGGCGGCCGGCGCGCGGGGCGGATTCCGCGACGCCTTCGGTTTTTTCGGCAGCCCAGCCCAGGCGCGCGAGCGGGCGGCGCAGGCGCGCGGCCTCGGCCGGCTGGAGCGCCAGGCCCTGGCGGATCTCGACCTCGAGCCGGGGGCCGAACGGCCGGCGATCCGGGCGCGCTACACCGAACTCGTCAAGCGCTGCCATCCCGACGCCAATGGTGGCGACCGCTCGGCCGAACACAAGCTGCAGCGGGTGATCCGGGCCTATAAGACCCTGCGCAAAGCCCGCCTCGCCTGAGTGCGCCAGGGCGGGCGCGACAGCGTTTGCCTCCGGCGAAGGCTTATTCTAGTGAACACAGATCATGTCCCAGACCGTCGATCCTGAAGCGGATCCCCTGCTAAACCTGAAGCCCAACCGGCTCGTCTCGATCCGCGAGATGTTCGGCGTGGACTCGGACATGCTCGTGCCCGCGTTCACTGAGCGCGACAGCCACGTTCCGGATCTGGACGAAGCCTACAAATTCGACCCTCAGACCACGCTCGCCATCTGCGCCGGCTTCGCCCACGACCGCCGAGTGATGATCCAGGGCTATCACGGCACCGGCAAGTCGACCCACATCGAGCAGGTCGCGTCGCGGCTCAACTGGCCGATGATCCGCGTCAACCTCGACAGTCACGTCAGCCGTATCGACCTCGTCGGCAAGGACGCCATCGTCCTGCGCGAGGGCAAGCAGGTCACCGAGTTCAGAGAGGGCATGCTGCCCTGGTGCCTGCAGCGGCCGATGGCCCTGGTGTTCGACGAATACGACGCCGGCCGGCCGGACGTGATGTTCGTGATCCAGCGGGTGCTGGAGGCGCAGGGCAAGCTGACCCTGCTCGACCAGAACCGGGTCATCCGGCCCAATCCGTTTTTCCGGCTGTTCTCGACCACCAACACCATTGGCCTCGGCGACACTACCGGGCTCTATCACGGCACCCAGCAGATCAATCAGGGGCAGATGGACCGCTGGTCGATCGTCTCCACGCTCAACTACCTCTCCCACGACGTGGAGGCCGAGATCGTGCTGGCCAAGGCCCCGAGCTACCGCACGCCTGAGGGCCGGCGGAAGATCGCCGCCATGGTCCGGGTGGCCGACATGACCCGCAACGCCTTCATGAACGGCGACATCTCCACGGTCATGAGCCCGCGCACGGTGATCACCTGGGCGCAGAACGCCGAGATCTTCGGTGGCGACCTGGCGCTCGGCTTCCGCATGACCTTCCTCAACAAGTGCGACGAGCTTGAGCGGCCGACGGTGGCTGAGTTCTATCAACGCGCCTTCGGCGGTGACCTGCCGGAGAGCGCGGCCAGGGTTAAGGTGGCCTGAAGCCACCCCATTCACCCATTATTTGGGGAGGCGACATGCGCGGAACATTCATCGCGGCTCTGGCGGCGGCGTCCTGGCTTGGCTGCGCCGGCGGCGCTCTGGCCCAACCGAGCGCCGCGCCAGCGCCTCCGCCGCCCAACGACTATGCCGACAAGGCTGACTGGCTGTGCTGGCCGGGCGCGACGCCCAACGCCTGCGACGTCGATCTTTCCGCCACCGTGGTCGAGGCCGGCGGGGCGACGCGCATCGAGCGCTTCAGGCCTAGTTCCGACGCGCCGATCGACTGTTTCTACGTCTATCCCACGGTCTCGACCGATCCCGGCACCCTGGCCACCATGGCCAAGGAGACCGCCGAGACCCGGGTGGTCGAGCAGCAGTTCGCCCGGTTCGCCGCCAGCTGCCGCCTGTACGCGCCGGTATATCGTCAATTCACCCTGACCGCCCTCATCGGCGCCATGACCGGCCACCCCGTGCCGGGAACGAACGGTCCGCGACCAACGACGCCCTATGACGATGTGCGCGACGCCTGGAACTATTATTTGGCGCACGCCAACCATGGCCGCGGCGTCGTCCTCATCGGCCATTCGCAGGGTTCGGGGATGCTGACCGAGCTCATCAAGCGCGAGATCGACGGCAAGCCGGCGCAGAAGCTGTTGGTCTCGGCCATTCTCATGGGCACGGACCTGGCCGTTCCGGACGGCAAGGACGTCGGCGGCGATTTCAACTCGACGCCGCTGTGCCATTCGGCGCGCGAGACCGGCTGCGTCATCGCCTACGCCTCGTTCCGCGACAACAGCCCGCCGCCGGACAACTCACACTTCGGCAAGCCGCGCACGCCGGGGCCTGGCCTCGTGGCCGCCTGCGTCAATCCCGCCAACCTCTCCGGCGGCGAGGGTGAATTGCATTCCTATCTGGCCTCCGGAACCCACATGATCGCCGCCGGCGCCAATCCGCCGCCGAAGTGGTCCGAGGGCAAGGAGGTCACGACGCCCTTCGTCAGCCTGCCAGGCATGCTCTCGGCCAAATGCGTGACGACCTCGGGCTTCAACTATCTGGCCGTGCATGTGACGCCGGACCAGGCCGGCGGCCGCACCCGCGACATCAACGGTGACGTCGTCTTCGGCGGCCAGGTGCTCCATGACTGGGGCCTGCACCTCATCGACGCCAACCTGGCCATGGGCAACCTCGTGGCCGTCGTGGCCGACGAAGGCCGCGCCTGGACGGCGGCGCACCGATAGGCTCCGCCTGGGACGCTCTTCCTAAGCTCCGCGCCCGCGCCTAAGACTTCCGCCATGTCGCAGAAGGAAAGCCCCACCGAGGTGTTCAAGCGCGCCCTGACGGGCGCGGCCCGGTCGCTGGCCGAACAGCCGGACCTGGAGGTGGTATTTTCCGGCGATGGACCCTCGCTTACCGGCCATCGCGCCGTCCTGCCTCATCCGCCGCGCGAGCTTTCCGGCCCCGAGGCCAGCCGTATACGCGGCCTGGCCGATCAGATGGCCCTGCGCGTCGCCCACCACGATGGCGTGGTCCACGCCAAGTCCAAGCCCAAGTCGGTCGAGGGCGCGCAGATCTACGACGCCTTGGAGCAGGCGCGCATCGAGGCCATCGGGGCCAATGTGCTGGCCGGCGTGCGCGACAACCTGGCCGCGGTGCTGGAGCACAGCGCCATGCGCAAAGGCCTCAACCATCTGGGCGATCGCGCCGCCGCGCCCATGGCCGACATCATCGCCCTGATGGCGCGCGAGCGCCTGACCGGCGCGCCGCCGCCGCCCGCCGCCAAGGCCCTGGTCGACTCGTTCCGCGAGCAGATCGAGGCCCAGGCCGGCGCCGATCTCGACCGCCTGACCGGCGCGCTGGACGACCAGCAGGCCTTCGCCCGCATCGCGCGGGCGGTGGTCCGCGACCTGCACCTGCCCGACGACCTCTCCGACGCCCCCGATGAGGACACCCAGGAGGACGACAGCCAGGACGGCGAGCCGGAAGCTTCCGGCGAGGGCGAGAGCGAGGAGCAGTCGGCCGAGGGCTCGCCCACGGACGACGCCGACCAGTCGCTGAGCGAGGGCGAGCCGGCCGAAGCCGAACTGACCGAGGCCGACGACGCTCCCTCCGGCGACGAGGACCTCGACGTCGCCGACGGCGACAAGCCGGCGCGTCCCGACATCAAGGACACCGGCAAGCCGGAGCCGGCCTATAAGGTGTTCACCGCCGAGCACGACGAGATCGTCGTCGCCGAGGACCTGTGCGAGCCCGAAGAGCTGACCCGCCTGCGCGCCTATCTCGACCAGCAGCTGGCCAGTCTCTCCAACGTCGTCTCGCGCCTGGCCAACCGTTTGCAGCGCAAGCTGCTGGCCCAGCAGAACCGAGCCTGGAGCTTCGACCTCGAGGAGGGCCTGCTCGACGTCGCCCGCCTGACGCGGGTGATCGTCGATCCCACCGCGCCCCTGTCGTTCAAGCAGGAGCAGGACACCGAATTCCGCGACACGGTGGTGACCCTTCTGATCGACAATTCCGGCTCCATGCGCGGGCGGCCGATCATGGTCGCGGCGGTCTGCGCCGACATCCTGGCCCGAACGCTGGAGCGCTGCGGGGTTAAGGTCGAGATCCTCGGCTTCACCACCCGGGCGTGGAAGGGCGGAGCCTCGCGCGACGACTGGCTCAAAGCCGGCAAGCCGCCGTCGCCCGGCCGCCTCAACGACTTGCGCCACATCATCTACAAATCGGCCGACGCGCCGTGGCGACGGGCGCGCAAGAACCTCGGCCTGATGATGCGTGAGGGGCTGCTGAAGGAAAACATCGACGGCGAGGCGCTGATGTGGGCCCACCAGCGCCTGATCTGGCGCACCGAGGCGCGGCGTATCTTGATGGTCATCTCCGACGGCGCGCCGGTGGACGATTCCACCCTGTCGGTGAACTCCGGCCACTATCTGGAACGGCACCTGCGCCGGGTGATCGCCGAGATCGAGGCCAAGAGCCCCGTGGAGCTGATCGCCATCGGCATCGGCCACGACGTCACCCGCTATTACCGGAAGGCGGTGACCATCGTTGACGTGGAGCAGCTGGGGGGGGCGATCACCGAGCAACTCGCGGCATTGTTCGAAGAGCAGCCCAAGGCCGTCTCGCGGGCCGCCAGGGCCTTGCTCGAGGCGCCGCCGAGCGTCCAGGGCGGACCGGCGCGGCCAGCCCGCCGGGTGCGGGAGCCGGCGTGAAGCCGGTCTGCGTCGCCGACTATCGCGGCGCCGCCAAGGCGCGCCTGCCCAAGGTTCTGTTCGACTATATCGACGGCGGCTCCTACGCCGAGGCGACACTGGCGGCCAATGTCGCCGACATGCAGGCGGTGAAGCTGCGCCAGCGGGTGATGCGCGACGTCTCCCATCTTTCCACCACCACCGAGCTATTCGGCCAGACGCTGGCCATGCCGGTGGCGCTCGCCCCGATCGGCATCGCCGGCATGTACGCCCGCCGCGGCGAGGCGGCGGCCGCGCGCGCCGCCAAAGCGGCTGGCGTGCCCTTCATCCTCTCCACCGTCGGCGTGTGCTCGGTCGAGGAGGTCGCCAAGGCGGCCGCGCCGCCGTGGTTTCAGCTCTATATGATCCGCGACCGCGGCTTCATGGCCGAGATGCTGGCGCGGGCGCGCGAGGTGGCCTCGCCGGTGCTGGTGTTCACCGTCGACCTGCCCGTTCCGGGGGCTCGCTACCGCGATGCTCGCAACGGCATGAACGCCGACACCCTGGCCGCCCGCCTCGCCCAGGCCCGCGATGGCCTGACCCACCCCGATTGGATTTGGGACGTGTGGCTGAACGGCCGGCCGCATACGCCCGGCAACATCGCCGCCGTGGCCCCGGATCTGAAGTCCCTCACGCAGTTCTGGACTTGGATCGGGCGCAACTTCGATCCCTCGGTGACCTGGAAGGACATCGATTGGGTGCGCGAGCGCTGGAGCGGGCCGCTGGTGATCAAGGGCGTGCTCGACGCCGAGGACGCGCGCGAGGCGGCCAAGATCGGCGCCGACGGCGTCGTGGTCTCCAACCACGGCGGGCGTCAGCTCGACGGCGTGCTGTCCGGTATCGCCGCCCTGCCGGCGGTGGCCGAGGCGGTCGGCGAGCGGACCAGCGTCATCATGGACGGCGGCGTGCGCTCGGGCCTCGACGTGCTCCGAGCCCTGGCGTTGGGGGCCAAGGCCTGCCTGATCGGCCGCGCCTGGGCGTTCGCGCTCGGCGCCCGCGGCGAGGCGGGCGTGGCGGACATGTTGCGGATTTTGCGAAGCGAACTGCGGGTGGCGATGTCGCTCACCGGCTGCGCCGACGTCCGCGCCGCGGACGCCAGCCTGGTCGAGATCAGCCGGCGGCCTTGGCCTTGAGCTGACGCTTGATCTTCTGGGCGCGGGGCGAAAGGTCCTCGTCGCTGGCCTTCAGCAGGAAGGGGTCCAGGCCGCCGCGGAAATCGAGCGTACGCAGGGCCGCGTTGGAGATGCGCAACTTGAAGGTCTGGCCGAGCGCGTCGGAATGCACCGACGCAGGGCTCAGCGCCGGCAGGAAACGCCGCTTGGACTTGATATTGGAGTGGCTCACTCGGTGGCCGGTCATGGGACCGACGCCCGTGAGCTCGCAGCGGCGGGACATGACGCTATGGGCCTTCTTGGACGAGGGGAATCGCGAAGAGCGGGCGATATAGGGGAAGGCGCCCGCGCTCGTCAAGTTTGAGGGTACGGGTGTGGTGGGTTTGAACAAAATCGAGACGCGCTGATTCCGCGCCACGCGAACCCAACGCTAAGGCCGGATTTATCGACAAGGACTCGGCCCAGACAGAATAGGTCTTACCGTCGACAGGATTCGTTCCTTGACAAAGAATGAAGAGGTGTATGCAGTGAAATCCTCACGCGAATATTTGCGCCACCTTGTCTAACGCGAGGGTTTTTCATGGCGACCACCGCGACCATTATTCTCAGCGAATTGCAAACCCTGCCCGAGGTCACCGCTGTGGCGACCTCACCCTATATCTGGCCGGCCGTGGTCTTGGTCGACGACAACACTCGCGCCGTGACGATCACTGCGCCGCCGGTCGCCGACGCTCGGGTCGTCATGCCGCTCAATTCCGGCGGTTTCCTCACTGTCGCGATTCCGAGCGAGGTAGGGGTGATTTCGATTCCTATCGAGGTCGCCACGAATCCGCACGACCTCGTGCTCGTCGTCGTCCTGTGGGAGAAATCCGACACGCCCGCCGAGGCGGTGGAAGCCGGATACGTGGCGTACCTTCAATCGCTGCAAGGGGCGGTCGTTGCGAATATCGCGGGTCTGAGCGGACTCGAAGGGCAAGCCGCGTATGACGCCGCGCTCGGCAATGTGCAGGCGACCGTAACCTCGGCGGTGGAGGCGGCCATTGAGAATGCGCTCACGGATACGCAGAAAGCCGAGGTTGTCGCGGGGATTCTCGTCCCTGACGGCGTCCTCGACAATTCGTTTACGATCTTCTCCCCGATGGCGGCGGCGCCAATCGCTCTGAGTTTTTCTGTCAATACCGTTGGATATACCTATGAAGTCTACGGCAAGCTGACACTCGGCAGCGCGCCCTCGTGCGCGGTCGAGGCTGCGGCGGTCAGCGCCGCCACGGCGATGGTCGATGGCATCGAGCAACAGTTGGCGCCGCTGCAACGCGAACTCACGCTCAAGGGACTGTCTCCGGCCGAGAGGGCGCAAATACTTGCTCAGATCGCCGCGAAGGAGAAAAATCTGGTTCCCGCGCAGGCGCGACTCGCGGCGGCGAACAAGGCTTTGCAAGCCTGTCTCGCAGGCGCGTGAGTTTCGTAGTCGAGTAACCCGGGTGTCGGCGCCATTTCTTGGCTCGGCCGAAGTAGATCTGTGGTCCTTCCTCTCGGCGCCTCCCTCCCATCCGCCAACGGGAGGAGGTTGACCTCGGCGCCCGCCGGCCGCGAAAGTGGCTCAAAGAGGAGACGCCCATGCCCGCCAACCCCTTCGACCTGACCGGCAAGGTCGCGCTCGTCACCGGCGGCAACGGCGGCATTGGGCTCGGCATGGCCGAGGCGCTGGCGGGGGCCGGGGCACGGGTGGTCGTCTGGGGCCTCAATCCCGAGAAGAACGCGGCCGCCGAGGCCAGGTTGAAGGCCTTCAATGCCGACAACCTCGTCCAGCGCGTCGACGTCGCCGACGAGCAGGCGGTGGTCGACGGCGTCGCCGCCACTATAGCGGCCATGGGCCGGCTCGATTTCGTGGCCGCCAACGCCGGGATCGGCGGCGGCGCGGCCTCCTTCGCCGAGTTCACCACGGAGCAATGGCGGCGGGTGACCACCGTCAATCTCGACGCCGTGTTCTGGACCTTTCGCGAGGCCTGCAAGCATATGGTGGCCCGCGCGGAGGCCGGCGATCCCGGCGGCTCCCTGCTGGTCACCTCCTCGACCTCGGCGGTCGACGGCGCGCCGCGCAACCAGGCCTACGCCGCCTCCAAGAGCGCCGTGCTGGCGATGATCCGCGGCCTCGCGGTCGAATATGCGCGCCACGGCATCCGCGCCAACGCAGTTCTGCCGGGGTGGATCAGATCTGACATGACCGCGCGCCTGCAGAGCTGGGACAAGTTCAATCAGCAGGTGATCGGCCGCGTGCCCATGCGCCGCTGGGGCGAACCGGAGGACTTTGGCGGCATCGCCGTCTATTTCGCCTCGGACGCCTCCAGTTTCCACACCGGCGACAGCGTCGTCATCGACGGAGGCTACACCATCTTCTGACCGTGCTTGACGGCCTTAGGGGAAAGCACCGCTTGGTCTGGAAGGCGCAAGGAGGAGACGGCATGAGCTACGCGAAGATCCAGGTCGCCCGCGACGGCGAGGTGGCTGTCATCACCCTCTCCGACCCGGCGACCATGAATGCGCTCGGCATCGACATGGCCGGCGAGTTGCTCCACGCTTTCAGGCATGCGGCGGGGTCCGAGGCGCCGGCGCGGGCGATCCTTCTGACCGGCGAGGGCCGCGGCTTCTGTTCGGGCGCCAATCTGCAGGCGGGACCCGGCACGCGCGAGCTGGACGTCGACGGCAAGCCCGACGCCGGGGCGGCGCTGGAGACCGTCTACAACCCGCTGGTCACCTTCATTCGCGAGGCGCCGGTTCCGGTGGTGACGGCGGTCAACGGCGCGGCGGCAGGCGTCGGCTGCTCCCTGGCCCTGCTGGGCGACCTGATCGTCGCCGGCGAGAGCGCCTATTTCCTGCAGGCCTTCCGCCGCATCGGCCTGGTGCCCGACGGCGGCTCGACCTATCTGCTGCCGCGCATGATCGGCCGCGCCCGGGCCATGGAAATGGCCCTGCTGGGCGAACGGGTCTCCGCCGTCCAGGCGCTGGAGTGGGGCATGATCAACCGCGTGGTTCCCGACGCGGACTTGATGACCACAGCCTTGGGGCTCGCCAAGGCTTTAGCCTCCGGCCCAGCGTCCCTCGGCCTCAGCCGCCAGACCCTGTGGGCCTCGCTCGATTCCGACTGGGCCGGCCAACTGCACCGCGAGCGCCTGGCGCAGAAAGCCGCCGGCAAGACGGACGACTTCGTCGAGGGAGTCGGCGCCTTCCTCGCCAAGCGTCCGGCCGCCTTCACCGGCCGATGACCGCCTACGACCGCTATGAGCGACTGAGCTTCGACCGGCCGCGGCCGGACGTGCTGCGGGTGACCATGAACAATCCCGCGCGCCTCAACGCCACCGATGCGAAGATGCACGCCGAGCTGGCCGACATCTGGCGCGACGCCGATCGCGACGACACCGTCGCGGCGATCATCCTGACGGGTGCCGGCAAGGCCTTCTCCGCCGGCGGCGATTTCGACATGATCGAGGGGATCATCGCCGACTTCGAGACCCGCGCGCGGGCTCTGAGCGAGGCGCGCGACATCGTCTACAACGTCATCAACTGCTCCAAACCGATCGTCTCGGCCATCCGCGGACCGGCGGTGGGCGCGGGACTGGTGTGCGGCCTCCTGGCCGACATCTCGATCGCGACGCCGCAGGCGCGGATCATCGATGGCCACACGCGCCTCGGCGTCGCCGCCGGCGACCACGCGGCGATTCTCTGGCCGCTGCTCTGCGGCATGGCGCGGGCTAAGTACTATCTGCTGCTGTGCGAGACCCTGACCGGAGCCGAGGCCGAGCGCATCGGGGTGATCTCGCTCGTCGCCGAAGACGCGGAGCTGGACGCCAAGGCCGAGGAGATCGCCGGCCGGCTGGCCGATGGCGCGCCCACGGCGATCCGCTGGACCAAATACGCCCTCAACAACTGGCTGCGCGCGGCGGGGCCGACCTTCGATGCGTCCCTGGCCCTGGAGTTCCTTGGCTTCACCGGGCCGGAGGCCAAGGAGGGCCTGGCCTCGCACCGCGAGAAGCGCCGGCCGGATTTCCGCACCCCCAAGAGCTGAGGGCCGTTGGCCCCGGCAAGGCGCCGTTGTAGCCTCCGCCCAGCCTGCCCGAGAGAAACCCGCCGATGAGCCGCCGTATCGCCGTCCTGGTCGGGAGCCTGCGCGCGGGATCCTTCAACCGCATGGCGGCGAAGGCGCTGATCGCCCTGGCGCCGCCCTCGCTCGACCTCGAGATCGTCGAGATCGACGACCTGCCGCTCTACAACGCCGACCTCGACGAAGACAGCGCGCGTCCGGCGGCGTGGCTGCGCTTCCGTGCCGAGATGCGGAAAGCGAAGGGCGTACTGTTCGTGACCCCGGAATACAACCGCTCGGTTCCAGGCGTGCTGAAGAACGCCATCGACGTCGGCTCACGGCCCTATGGTCAAAGCGTCTTCGCCGGCAAGCCGGGGGCGGTGATGAGCGTCTCGCTGGGCGCGGTGGGCGGGTTCGGCGCCAACCATCATTTGCGCCAGTCGCTGGTGTTCCTCGACGTGCCGGCGATGCAGCAGCCGGAGGCCTATATCGGCGGCGCGGCGGCGCGCTTCAACGCGGCCGGTGAACTTGCCGACGACTCGAACCGGGCCTTCTTCAAGGCCTTCATCGACGCCTTCGCCATCTGGACGGACCGCTTCGACCGATGACCGACCGCGCCGGCAAACACCGGCTGGTGATCGTCGGCGCGGGCTTCGCCGGGCTGCAGGCGGCCAAACGCCTGGGTCATGACCCGCGGCTGGCGATCGACCTCGTCGACCGCCGCAACCACCACCTCTTCCAACCCCTGCTCTATCAGGCGGCGACCTCGATTTTGCCGCCGTCGCAGATCGCCTGGCCGATCCGCCAGCTGGCGCGCAACTGGCCGAGCGTAACGGTGACGCTGGGCGAGGTTGTCAGCGTCGACGCCGACGCGCGCGAGGCGCTCCTCGCCGGCGGCGGCAGCCTGGCCTACGACACCCTCATCATCGCCACTGGCGTGACCCACGCCTATTTCGGCCATGACGACTGGGCGGCCTTCGCGCCCGGCCTCAAGACCCTCGAAGACGCCACCCAGATCCGCCGGCGCATCCTGTTGGGTTTCGAGCGCGCCGAGACCCATCCCGAGGCGGCGGAGGCCTATCTGACCTTCGTCATCGTCGGGGCTGGGCCAACCGGGGTGGAGCTGGCGGGCACCATCGCCGAACTGGCCCTTACGCACCTGCCGGACGAGTTCCGCCACATCGACACCCGGAGCGCCCGCGTGGTGCTGATCGAGGCCGGCGAGCGCATCCTGCCGAGCTTCGATCCATCGCTGTCGGCCTACGCTCTTCGCGCGCTGGACGAGCTGGGCGTCGAGGTGCGCACCGGCGAAGCCGTGACCCATTGCGACGAGGCTGGCGTCGTCACCTCCGCCGGCTCCCTGCCGGCGCGCACAGTGATCTGGGCCGCGGGGGTCGCCGCCTCGCCGGCGGCCGAGTGGCTGGGCTTGACCGCCGACCGCGCCGGCCGCGTCACCGTCACCCCTCAGCTGACCGCGCCCGGTCTGCCGGACGTATTCGTCATCGGCGACACCGCCCAGGTCGCCTGGAACGAGGGGCGGGTGGCGCCCGGCATAGCCCCGGCGGCCAAGCAGCAGGGCGACTATGTGGCCAAGGTCATCCGCGCGCGCCTGGCCGGTCGACCGCAACCGCCGCCCTTCCGCTATCGGCACCAGGGCTCGCTCGCCACCATCGGCCGCAACCGCGCCATCATCGATTTTGGCGAGATCAAGCTGAAGGGCTGGCTCGCCTGGTGGTTGTGGGGGGCGGCGCATATCTACTTTCTGATCGGCGCACGCAGCCGCCTGGCCGTCACCTGGAACTGGTTCTGGGCCTATGTCCGCAACGAGCCTGCCGCGCGCCTGATCACCGGCCCGGTCACCCCGGCCGACGGCTGAACTTGACGCTCCGTCAGGCGCTCGCGGCCGGCCGCCGCAGGAGGCCCACGCCGGTCGTCAATGTGGCGACCACGACGCAAACGACGCCGAAGTAGGTCAGCCATTTGAAGGTCGGATCGAAGGCCAGACCGAAGAAGGCGATGGAGACGGCTAACGCGCCTAGCGGCGCGGCGATCCGCGCCAGCCACTTCCACGCCGGCGGCAGGTGGGCCCAATCCAGCAGGATCTGAATCACCAGCGAGAGGATGATCAGAACGCCGGCATGGGCGTGTCCTGCGCGGAACAACGCTGTCTGGGTGGGATCGAGATCGTGATGCTGGCCGATCCCGGCGGCGCCGTGGGTCAGGCCGCCCAGGAGAAATAGGCCGCCCCAGATGATCGTCGGGACAAGCAGGATGGTGAGGCCGGCCATTAGGCGGGCTTCGCGGGTCAACTCGACCTCCCCTGGCGCATGAATCCGCCATCAGGTCTAGCACGCTCGCTCAGGCTCCGCCGCAGAGAAGATAGGCCTTAGAGCCCGAGCGCCGTGCGGGCTTTGGCGGCCAAGAGACCGTGACCGCGGAGTTTGAAGATCACGGCGCCGGGCTCGACCGTCCGCGCCCCAGGGCGTCGAGAATGGCGGCGTGCCGGGCGCGATCGAGGCGGTAGGCGAACAGGATGGTCACCGACATGAACGAGACGATCGCCGCGCCCGGCCCATAGATGAGGCCCAGCTCCGTGACCGTGCGGGCCGGGATCGCCCCGACCACGCCACCGCCGGCGACCCCATGGGGAAAGCCGATCAGGTCGAGCACCACCCCGGCGATCAGGGTGCCGAGGCCGGTCGAGGCCTTGGCGGAAAAGTTGATGCCGGCGAAATACAGGCCTTCGCGCCGAGCCCCAAACAGGTGCTCGTGCTCGTCGGCGGCGTCGGCCATCATCGACTGGTAGCCGATCAGAGCCGCGGCGGTGCCCAGGCCCAGCGCGATCACGGCGATGGTCAGCACCAGCATGACGCTCGCCATCGTCGGCAACAGGCCGAGCACGCGCATCGGCGCGGGGATGAGTTGGCTGGCCAGGAACAGAAATACGCCGGTGAGCGCCACGGTGCGCTTTTCCACCCAGCGCGAGAGGACGCCGGTCAGCACGATGCCGGCCGCCAGGCCGCCGGTGAAGATGAAAGTCAGGTCGCGGATCTGCAGCGTGCTGATCTTCCAGAAATAGGTGTTGGCGTAGAGCGTCAGGGGACCGGCCACGCCCTGAGCGACAAAAAACAGCAGGATCGCCGAGAACAACACCCGGAACGAGCGATTGCGGAAGATCTCCCTCACTTCCGCCACCAGCGCCGCCAGGCGCGGCCCGCCCTGCGGCGGAGCGGCGTGCATGCGGCTCCGCGCGCCAAGCGTGCCGAAGCCGCTCAGCAGACCGCCAAACACGACGATGGCGGCGAAACTCAGCATCATCGGCGGATAGGCGGCGGCGTGAGTGGTCGCGCCCTTGCCCGACAGGAACAGGCCGTAGCTGAGCGCCGTGGCCAACAGCGTCGCGATCACGCCGAAGGCCACGCGCGCGGCGACGATGGTCGAGCGTTCGGCGTAGTCGTCCGACATCTCCGCCCCGAGCGCGAAATACGGCACCTGAAAGCACGACAGGCCGATGCGCACGGCGAGAGACAGCAGGATCGCGGCGACGAACAGCGCGGGGCCGCTGACGTGGCTTGGAATCACGAATAACAGCACCAGGAAGAGGCCGGTCGGGATCGGCGCCCCGATCAGGAACGGATGGCGGCGCCCAAACTTCCAACCGAGGTTGTCCGACAACGAGCCGATCAAGGGGTCGATGAAGGCGTCGACGGTCAGGGCCAGGATCCCCACCGCGCCCGCCAGCACGCCCGACAGTCCGCAAACGATGGTGAGGTAGAAGAGCAGGAACTGGCCGAGGGCGAAGTTGACGATCGTCTCGACTAGGGAGCCGGAGCCGTAGACGCTCAGCATCCCCATGCCCAGGCGACCCGCTCGAACTTCATGAGCGGCGTCCGCCGACTCCGTGACGGTCATGGCCTCTCCCGCGCGCTGTGAACCGCCCTTGAAACCCTGCATAGGGCCGCCCGCGCGCTTCCGCCAGAGTCTCGCGGGTCGAGCCTCCATCCATGAAGGTGAGACGCTCCACCCGCATTTCCGCCCAACGTGGGAACGGCTCAGCTCGTTCGGAGTTAACTTTTGGGCGGGGCCGACGCCAACGTGAGTACGGCGAATGAACATGACCCCCAGTCAAGCGTTCGTTGGGGCCCTTGGCGCCGGTCGCCTCGCGCGGCTGGCGCCGTTCTTCGTCATCGGACCTGTCTCGGGGCCCCTGGCCGCCGGCGTGGTGTTCAACCTGCGGGGCGGCCGTCCAGTGCTGGCCTCGCTCTATGGCGCGGCCCTCGGCCTGTGGCTGACCCTCGCCCCGCTCGAGGCGGCGCACCTCCTACCGGGGATGGTCGCCCGGCTCTTCTAGCGCCGCTTCCGCCGCGCCGAGACTTCGCTAGGCTGGCGGGCCAACCGGAGCCCTGAGTCGCGCATGTCCGAATTCCTGGAGCACGCCCGGCGCGGCCGCAACGACTGGTGGCGCTATGTGCTGACGCCGGCGGCGGCCCTGATCCTATGGATCCTCGCCATCGGCGTTGTCTACCTGCCCGCCTTTCTCGCCCACCTGATCCCGGCCGATTTCACCTATCTGGCCACCGATCCCGCCCATCCGGCCTATTTCTACGGCTTCACGGGGATCATCTTCGGGGCCTTGGTTCTGACGTTCGCCCTTGCCGCGCGCGCGATTCACGGCAAGCGCTTCGGCGACATCGTCGGCGACTGGCGCTGGCGCCAGATGGGCGCGGGCGCGGGGCTGTGGCTCGCCGTCTGTGTGGCGAGCGCCTTGATCGACTATCTCGTCCGGCCAGCCGGCTTCCGCCTCACCCTGGGCCCGCAGACCCTGACCCTAGCGCTCTTCGCCGTCCCGTCCCTGGCCATCCAGACCTTTTGCGAGGAGTTCCTGTTCCGCGGCTACGCCACCCAGGGCCTGCTACTGGCCATCAAGCGTCCGCTCGTCGCCGCCTTGGCCAGCGGCGTCATCTTCGGACTGTTCCACGCTCCCAACGGCGGCCCGCAGATGATCAATGCGGTGGTGTTCGGATGCGTTACGGCGCTGATCGTCATGCGCACCGGCAATCTCGCCTTCACCTGGGGCCTGCACCTGGCCAACAACCTCTTCGGGGCCATCGTGGTGGTCTCGACCGGCGACGTGCTGCACGGCAGCCCGGGCGTCTTCACCCAGGCGACCCCCGATCTGATGTGGCTTGACGTCATCGCCTCCCTGGCCGCTTTCGCCGCGGTCTGGTGGCTGGTCGCGCGGAAGTTGCCCGTCGCGGTCGCGCCCGACGAAGTGTTCTAGTCCGCGTCCATCTTCAGGGCGGCGATGAAGGCTTCCTGCGGGATCTCGACCTTGCCGAACTGGCGCATGCGCTTCTTGCCCTCCTTCTGCTTGTCCAGCAGCTTGCGTTTGCGCGTGGCGTCGCCGCCGTAGCACTTGGCGGTCACATCCTTGCGCAGGGCGCGCACCGTCTCGCGTGCGATGATCTTGCCGCCGATCGCCGCCTGGATCGGGATGGTGAACATGTGCGGCGGGATCAGCTCCTTCATCTTCTCCACCATGCCACGACCGCGGGTCTCGGCCCGCTGGCGATGGACCAGCATGGAAAGCGCGTCCACCGGCTCGCCGTTGACCAGGATCGACATCTTGACGAGGTCGCCGACGCGATAGTCCTCGAGCTGATAGTCGAAGCTGGCGTAGCCCTTGGAGATGCTCTTCAGGCGGTCGTAGAAGTCGAACACCACCTCATTGAGCGGCAGGTCGTAGGCCACCATCGCCCGCGAGCCGACGTAAGAGAGCTCCTTTTGCTCGCCGCGTCGGTCCTGGCACAGCTTGATGACCGCGCCCAGATACTCGTCCGGCGTGAAGATCGTCGCCCGGATCCACGGCTCGGCGATCGAGGCGATGCGCACGGGGTCGGGCATGTCGGCCGGATTGTGCATCTCCATCACCTCGCCGTTGGTGAGTCCGATGCGGTAGATCACGCTGGGGGCGGTGGCGATGAGATCGAGGTTGAACTCGCGTGACAGCCGCTCCTCGATGATCTCCAGGTGCAGTAGGCCGAGAAAGCCGCAGCGGAAACCGAAACCGAGCGCGGCGCTGGTCTCCATCTCATAGCTGAAGCTGGCGTCGTTGAGGCGCAGGCGCCCGACGGCGGCGCGCAGATCCTCGAAGTCGGCCGCGTCGACCGGGAACAGGCCGCAGAACACCACCGGCTGCACCGGCTTGAAGCCGGGCAGCGCCGCCGCCGTCGGCCGCTTGTCCTCGGTGATGGTGTCGCCCACCGCCGCGTCGGCCACATCCTTGATCTGGGCGGTGAGAAAGCCGATTTCGCCAGGCCCCAGCGACGCCACATCGGTGGGCTTGGGCTGGAAAACGCCGATCTTGTCGACTCGATAGGTCGACCCATGCTGCATCATGCGAATGGTCGCCCCGGCCTTGAGCCGTCCGTCGATCACCCGCACCAGCACCACCACGCCGAGGTAGGGGTCGTACCAGGCGTCGACCAGCAGGGCCTTCAGCGGCGCGGTCTCCTCGCCCTTCGGAGCCGGCAGGCGCGTCACGATCGCCTCCAGCACGTCATGGATGCCGAGCCCCGTCTTGGCCGAGCATTCCACCGCGTCGGATGCGTCGATGCCGATCACGTCCTCGATCTGTTGGCGCACACGGTCAGGCTCGGCCGCCGGCAGGTCGACCTTGTTCAGCACCGGTACGATTTCGTGATCGTGGTCCAGAGCTTGATAGACATTGGCCAGGGTCTGGGCCTCGACGCCCTGGCTGGCGTCCACCACCAGCAGCGAGCCTTCGCACGCCGCCAGGGACCGGCTGACCTCATAGGCGAAGTCCACGTGGCCGGGCGTGTCCATCAGATTGAGCACATAGTCGCCCCCGTCGTCGGCCCGATAGTTCAGCCGCACCGTCTGGGCCTTGATGGTGATGCCGCGCTCGCGCTCCAGCTCCATGGAATCCAGCACCTGTTCGCGCATCTCGCGTGCGGTCAGGCCGCCGGTTTCCTGGATCAGGCGGTCGGACAGTGTGGACTTGCCGTGGTCGATGTGGGCGACGATGGCGAAGTTGCGGATCTGGGCGGGAGGCGTCGACATTGGGCGCGCTGTCTATCAACAACTTGTGCTCGGCGCGAGGGAGGCGCCATTCAGTCGCCGTTAACCACGATCATCGTATGGCCGTCGCAGGCTCGCCGCGAGTGTCAGCGGGCAGGTAACAGGGTCCCGGTCTCATGGAACGTCGCACGCTTCTCGCTTCGGGTCTGGCGTTGTTCGCAGCGCCCGCCCTCGCTCAGGAACAGCCGGGCCAGGAGCCGCCGGCTCCTCCGCCCCCGCCGCAAGGCGGCCAGGCGCCGGCATATTCCCATGACGAGATCGTCGGCCGCGTCTCCGACTTCCTGGGCGTCACCGCCGAATCCGCCGGCGCCGCCGTCGAGCGCCTGTTCAAGGAAAACGGCAGGCCCACCGGATACATCGCCGGCCAGGAGGGCGCGGCGGCCTTTTTCATCGGCCTGCGCTACGGCAAAGGCCTGCTCTATATGAAGGATCGTCCCACCCAGGCGGTCTATTGGCAGGGGCCGTCCGCCGGCTTCGACTGGGGCGGCAACGCCAGCCGCGTCTTCGTGCTGTGTTACGATCTGGAATATCCCGACGCCATCTATCGCCGCTTCCCCGGCGTCGAGGGTTCAGCCTACCTGGTCGGCGGCCTGGGGGTGAACTATCAGCGCGCCGACGGCATCACCGTGGCCCCGATGCGCGCCGGCGTCGGCCTCCGCCTGGGGGCCAACATCGGCTACCTGGCCTACAGCCGCCATCAGAACATCATTCCGCTCTGAACTCCCTCCCCGGCGGGAGAGGGAGGAGCCCACGCCCCGGGGTCCGGCCGAGGGCCGGCCCGAGGATAAGCTCCGCCGTGGGAGGGTGAGCGAGACTACGCGGCCGGGTTCCCTAACCCCTCACCCGGACGCGCCTTGCGGCGCGTCTCGACCTCTCCCTCAAGGGAGAGGTGAAATTCCTTAATGCCCGACGGGGGCGGACGGGGCGTAGAGCGCCTCCGCCGGGGCGGCTTGGTGCGAGGCCAGCAGCGGCTGCATCAGCGCGACCGCCGCGACCGCGACGATCAGGGCGGCGACGAGGCCGATGGTCAGCATCATCCGCTTTTCCTTGGCCGGTTTGGCGGGAACGAAAAGCGGCGCTTCTTCCGCAACCACCTCAGGTTCGGGCTCGACCTCCCGGGCGGCGACGCTGTCCTCGATCGCCTTGACCCGCTTGGAGAGCGCGTCGCCCATCTTGAACATGCTGGAGCCGAGGTCCTTGGTGGCGTTGGACGCGCCCGCGGCGTCGCCCTCCACGGCGGCCAGACGGCCGTCCAGTGCTTCCACGCTCGCCTGAAGGTCGCTGATCGCCCTGGCCATGGCCTCGGGCGACAGGTCCTCGTGATTGTGAAAGCGGTCGATGTCGCTCTCCGGTCGGGTCATCTCTATGACGTTGTCGCCTTCGCTAGCGGGGACATCGTCGTCCCACATCGAATCGGGATCAACCCACTTGGGTTTAGACTGCTGCGCCACGGCCATGGGACTCACAGCTCCTGTTGCGGAAAGGTGCGATCGAGCCTGCATCCTGCGCGGCAACACTGAATTTAGGATTAAGGATTGGCGCGCCGCGGTCGCGGGTTGATCAACGCGGCGGCGTTTCCCGCGCCAATCTAGCAAACAAGGCGTCATGGCCGGGCTTGTCCCGGCCACGATGAACGCGACGCCGTCAGAGACGAATGGGTCCCCGGCGCAAGGCCGGGGATGACGCGTTGATCAGCCCGCGACCGCTGTGCGCCCGTCGGGTTGTTTGCTGAAAGGGCGCCGGTTCAGCCCACGGGCCCCAACTGGCCGCGGATCTCGCCCGCCGGATGGGCGGCGGTGTGCACGTTCACGTACCACAGGCCGGCGCGCAGATCACCGATCTGGCCGTCGGTGATGTCGGCCGAACCCTTGATCGGGCTGTCCAACGGCGGCGTCAGGGGAATAGCCACCGGCGCGGCCGCGCCGACGGCGGCCGGGCCGTGGAAGTGGGCCATGGTCGCGGCGCCGGTGAGGCCGGAATAGGTGACCTTCCAGCTGATCCTATGGGCCTTGGTGTCGAGCGTGACCTGCGCCTCGCCGACGCCTTTGCTGTCGTTGGGCGGCGTCTCCGAGGCGCCGTTGAGCTGGGCGGTGTAATGGATCACCTCGGCGCTGGCCGGCGCGGTGGCGATCAGGGCTGAGATGGCGACAAAGGCGGCGAGCAGGCGCATGGCGATCCTCATTCCTATTGCGTCTCTGCAACATGGCGGCTTGCGCCCGCCTCCGCTAGGGGGGACTAGCCGGTCTTGGTCTCGGTCTTCGTCTCCGGCTTGGCCTCTGGGGCCGGCCCCGGCTCCAGCGTCGGCTCGATCGGACGGTCGCCGAGGCCGACATTGACCACCGTCGCTGAACTGGCCAGGGCGACGCCGCTGGCTTTCAGGTCGGGCACGATGCGGAACAGCAGATCGCTCTTGACCCGGAAGGCGTAACGCGGCGAGGCGACGTAAGCGAAGGCGGTGAACTCCAGAGCGCCGTCGCGCACGTCGGTGAGATAGACCGAAGGCGGCGGGTCGGAGAGCACGTCACCGTGGGCGCCCAGGTGCGTCAGGATGGTCTCGCGCACCGCCAGGGGATCGGCGCTGTCGTCGACCCGCAAGACGATCTTCACCCTTCCCAGAGCGCCGCTGTGGGTGACGTTGCGCACGGTCTTGGTCACAAGATCGGAATTGGGCACGATCAGGCGCGAGCGGTCGGTCATCTCGATTTCGGTGGCGCGGATGTTGATCGCCTTCACGTCGCCTTCCAGATCGCCGATGGCCACCCAGTCGCCCACCTGCACCGGCCGCTCGGCCAGCAGGATAAGGCCGGAGACGAAATTTCCGATGATCGCCTGCAGGCCAAAGCCGATGCCCACCGACAGGGCGCTGGCGAACAGGGCGATCTGGCTGAACGACAGCCCGAGGTAGGCGAAGCCCAGGATCGCCGCGATGATCACCCCCAGGTAGGAGGCTGCGGTGGCAAACGAATTGCGCACGCCAACGTCCATGTCGGTCTTGGGCAGGTAGGTCGTCTCCAGCCAGCCGCGCACCGCCCGGGTGATCAGCAGGCCGACGAGGAACAGTCCGACGCCGCCCAGGATCGTCACCGGCGAGACCAGCGTCTGGCCGATCCTAAGCTGCAGGGGCGCTTGAGCCAGGCGCCCGGTCATATCGCCGAGGCCGGCGCCGAACGGGGCCACGGCCGCCAGCGCGGCCAAGGCCAGGAAGGCCAACCGAAAGACGCCGGAGGCCAGCACCGCGATCTGCTCCATGGCGCTTTCGGAAAGGCCGATGGCCGCGCGCACGGCCCGGCCGGGGGCGCCGCCATCGGTGAGCAGGGCCGGGAACAGGGCGTCGACGAAGCTCACCGCCAGCATCAGGGCGGCCAGCACGGCCCCGATCCACACGGTTTCGCGCATCAGGAAGCTGGCCAGCGACAGATAGCCGGCCAGCACCGCCAGCAACACGCCGGCCAGCGCCAGCCAGGCGGCGACGACCGCGACGACCCATGGCGCGCGCGACCCGCCGCTGTCACTGCTATTGGCGGC
>Ga0302314_10000988_pt1 | contig 53062 bp, 45 predicted proteins | sample III_Palsa_N2_3_FD_200533 | JGI IMG/M metagenome (GOLD analysis project Ga0302314, IMG submission 200533) | Peat permafrost microbial communities from Stordalen Mire near Abisko, Sweden - III_Palsa_N2_3 | ecosystem: Environmental > Terrestrial > Soil > Palsa > Peat permafrost | place: Sweden... | reverse complement strand
GCCACGATCGAGGCGGCCCGCGCCGGCGAGGCCGGCAAGGGCTTCGCGGTCGTGGCGAGCGAGGTCAAGAACCTGGCGACCCAGACCGCGCGCGCGACCGAGGATATCTCGGCCCAGGTCGCCGCCATGCAGAGCTCGACCGGCAATGCCGTTGCCGCGATCGAGCGCATCGACGCCACCATCGGCCGGATGAACGAGATATCGACCTCGATCGCCGCCGCCATGGAGCAGCAGGGGGCGGCGACCCAGGAAATCGCCCGCAACGTCCAGGAGGCCGCGCGCGGCACCACCGAAGTCTCGAGCAACATCACCGGCCTGAACCAGAGCGTCGAGGAAACCGGCGCCGCCTCGGTCCAGGTCTTGACCGCCGCCGACGAGCTGGGCCAGCAGGCCGAACAGCTGCGCGCCCGGGTCGGCACCTTTCTGGCCGATATCCGCAGCGCGTGAATTAACCAGTCTCTGCTGGTACTCGGGCGGCATCCGGCGCTAGTTTGGTAAACAGACCAGCCCCGGAAGCCGCCCCGCCGTCATGCGTATCCTCTACCACATCCCGCTCGACCCGTTTTCGCGCAAGGTCCGCGTCGTCCTCAAGGAAAAGAACCTGGAGTTCGAGCTGCAGCACGAGCGCGTGTGGGACCGGCGGCCGGAATATCTGCAGATGAACCCGGCGGCCGAAGTGCCGGTGCTGGTCGAGGCCGACGGCACGCCGATCGCCGACAGCGGCGTGATCTGCGAATATCTGGAAGAGGTCTATCGCGACCGGCTGCTGCTGGGCATCGACGCGATCGACCGCGCCGAGGTGCGACGCCTGATCGCCTGGTTCGATCTCAAGATGAACCGCGAAGTGACGCAGAATCTGGTCGGCGAAAAGATGCTGAAGCGGCAGCTGGGCTACGGCACGCCCAGCAGTTCGGCGATCCGCGCCGGCCATGCCAACATCCATTACCACCTGGATTACGTGGCCTTTCTGGTCGAGCGCCGCCGCTGGCTCGCCGGCGATCATTTCTCGCTGGCCGATATCGCCGCCGCCGCGCATTTCTCGGTGCTGGACTATATCGGCGACGTGCCCTGGGGCGGCCATGAACTGGCCAAGGACTGGTACGCCCGCATCAAGTCGCGCCCGAGCTTCAGGCCGCTGCTGGCCGACCATATCCCCGGCAACCCGCCGGCCGAGCATTATACCGATTTGGATTTCTAGGCTCCCCGGCTAGACCGCCGCCGGACTCTCCAGCCGGTCCCGCCGCGCCAGCGACGGGAACGCGCGCATCCAGATCAGCACGACCAGCAACGTGCCGATGCCGCCGATCAGGACCGCCGGCACCGCGCCGAACCAGCCGGCGGTCAGGCCGGATTCGAACTCGCCCAGCTGGTTCGACGTGCCGATGAAGATGAAATTGACCGCGCTCACCCGCCCGCGCATCGCGTCCGGCGTCTCCAGCTGCACCAGCGACAGGCGGATGACCACGCTGATCGAATCGGCCGCGCCCAGCACGACCAGCGCGCCCAGCGACAGCCAGAACGAGGTCGACAGCGCGAACACGATGGTGGCGAGCCCGAACAGCGCCACGGCTGAAAACATGATCCGCCCAACATGGGACCGGAGCGGCATCTGGCCCAGCACCAGCGACATCGACAAGGCACCGACCGCCGGCGCCGAGCGCAGCAGGCCCAGCCCCCACGGCCCGATCGCCAGGATGTCATGCGCGAAGATCGGCAGCAGCGCGGTGGCGCCGCCCAGCAGCACCGCGAACAGGTCGAGCGAGATGGCGCCCAGCACCGCCGGCCGGCTGCGGATGAAGGCGACGCCGGCGAAGACCGAGGCCAGCGTCACCGGCTCGCGCCGCGGCGGCACCCGCTCCAGCCGGATGAGCCCGATCAAGCCGCACGACACCAGGAACAGCGCCGCCGAGACGGCATAGACCGTGCCCGGGCTGATGGCATAGAGCAAGCCGCCCACGGCCGGGCCGCAGATGATCGCGGTCTGGCTGGCGGTCGAGGACCAGGCGAGCGCGCGCGGCAACAGGCCGGCCGGCACCAGGCCGGGCAGCAGCGCCTGCAGCGTCGGCGCCTCGAACGCCCGGGCGCAGCCGATGACGAAGATCGCCCCGAAGATCGGTTCGATGCCGAGCCCGCCGGTGAACCAGGCCAGCGCCAGCCCGGCGATGGCGATGCCCTCGACCAGCTGGCACAGCCGCACGATCAGCCGCCGGTCGTAGCGGTCGGCGATGGGCCCCACGACGAAGGCCAGCGCCAGCGCCGGCACGAATTGCGCGAGGCCGACCAAGCCCAGCGCGAAGGCGCTGCCGGTCAGACCATAGACCTGCCAGCCGATCGCGACCGCCTGCATCTGGAACGCCACGGTCGAGAACACCCGGCTGGCCCAGAACAGCGCGAAGGCGCGATGGCGGAGCACGGAGGATGGTGCGGACAGGTCGGGCACGGTCGCGAGGGGATCGGCGGACAGGGCGAGGGCTCCGGCGGGTCGAAAGGGTGCCCCGAAGCGTCGCGGCTGGACCGGACCCGGTCAAGCGGCGTTGCGCGGAGGGCTGGGCTGCGTCGTTTCGCATCCTGCCGATCCGGAATCGGCATCCGCTTGACTCTCTTTCATATGTCAGTAATTTCTTACATATGAAAGACGATCTTCCGACAATGACCGCCGGGGACCGGTTGCTGACGATGCTGGCCGCACTCGCCAGCCCGCACCGGCTGCGCATCGTCGCCGCGCTGACGGTGGGCGGGCGCACGTACATCAGCCAGCTCGCCCGCGACCTCGGCATCAGCCGTCCCTTGCTGCATCTGCATCTGCAGAAGCTGGAAGAGGCCGGCCTCGTCACCAGCCGGCTCGAGCTGTCCTCCGACGGCAAGGCGCTGAATTACTTCGAGGTCGCCCCCTTCGGCTTCGACCTGACGCCGACCGCGATCGCCCGGGCCGCGGCCTCCCTGACGGCCAAACCTGAGAAGTAGAGGAGACCTTCCATGTCCGAATCCACGTACTTTTTTACCATCTGTCTCCCGCTCGGCACGATCCTGCTCGTCGTCGCCATCCGGTCCTTCTCGGCCGTCCGGCAGGCGAAGGCGCGCCTCGCCCACGATGATGCCTACCGCCGGATCGCGGCACAGGCGGCGACCACCCAAGCCGAGACCGCGGCGGCGCTATCCGCCATCCAGGCGACGGTTTCGGAGATCGCGACGCGCCTCGGCGCGGTCGAGAAGATCCTGAAGGACGTCGAATAACCCGCCCGAAACGATCGACGAGAAGGACCCTTCGCCATGACCGACGTCTCGCTGTTTCGCCTCTATGCCCTGAGGGCCGCCTACCTGCTGATCGTCGTGGGCCTCGGCATCGAGATCTGGCCCGGCATCCTGCACCATGACAAGCCGTGGGAGTTGATGCAGGGCGTCGCCAGCTGCGTGCTCGCTGCCGTGTCGGTTCTGGCGATGCTGGGGCTGCGCTATCCGCTCCGGATGCTGCCGCTGCTGTTCTTCGAACTGGCCTGGAAAACGATCTGGCTGCTGGTCGTCGCCCTGCCGCTCTGGTCGGCCGGCCAGATGGACGAAGGCACCGCGGGCACGGTCTTCGCCTGCGCGCTGGGCGCGGTTTTCCTGGTGGTCATGCCTTGGCGGTATGTGGTGGCGAATTATGTGATGCGGCCGGGGGATCGGTGGTGGTGAGGGGCGGGCGGGCTATTGGGGCATGCGGGTGGGCCGGGCTGGGTCAAGCTAAAGTGCATGGAGGGCTGGAAGGGCTTCAGTCTCGCCTTCCCTATTTACGTGGCATCCGACTCTGGCACATTCGTGAGTCGGATTGAGACGAGCATTTATGGCTCATCGCCACTTTGAATTTGATATCATCCCCCGAGCCGGCGCTCTTATCACAGTGAGTTTTTTGGACCGGGATTTTGAGCCATTCTTTTGGAGAACTTCCCTTGTCCACACTTCCGCATCGAGACGAAGATGAAATTCTCGTTCTGTACGCTCATTATTTTTTGTCTGCACACGTCATGTTAGAAAACTATGATAAAATAGAGAAAATAACAAAAATAAGGAAAATCGGTCGAAAAAATAAAGTATATCAAAGGGTATATTTTGTAACATGGCTCGGATTTCTTGGTGTTGCGTGTGAAGGATTTCGAAAATTAAACGTGAGAACAATTCTTTCTACAAGGCCGCCAATTTTTGTTGAAGCAATTCCATTGGCCGATGGGATTGGAAAACTTATTAAGAAAAACGCAGATTCTCTTAGAATTTTTCGAAATAATGTATTTCACTTACGAGAATCTCCTGATGAAATGCTCCAATTCATAAAGGGAGGTTCTAACCGGATTGAATGGGCGCGGGATCTTCATCAAGCACTCTCCAATTTCTTTAAAGAATATAGAGTAAATTGCGAGATAGAATACATTGAGAATGGCAGGATTAGTGAGAGCAATATAGCGGGCGGAAATAAATAAGCACAAGGGAGAACTAATTATTCACACACCCGAGACGGTTTCCACCGCCCCGGGCTAGCCTCATCCCCCCTCAAACCGCCACCACCACCCGCGCCCTGACCGCCTCTCCCCGCGGCTCCTTCACCAAAAACGCCACCGCGACCGCGCCCAGCACCGCGATTCCTCCCGTGAGCGCGAAGGCGCTGGTGAAGGTCCCGGTCCATTGCACCAGATAGCCCGTCACCGCCGGCGCCACGATGCCGGCCAGGTTGGCGATCAGATGGACGAAGCCGCTGACGCCGCCGATGCGGGCTTCCTCGACCGTGTCGAGGATGATCGCCCAATAGGTGCTGGCGGTCAGGTACATGAAGAACACCGCGACCGCCATCAGCGCCACCGCCGGCACCACGCCGCTGACCAGGCCGGCGAGCGCCACGCTGATCGCGGCGACGATCAGGCTGCCGACCAGCACCAGCTTGCGCGAGAACAGGGCATTGCCGGTCTTGCGAAAAATCGCGTCGCACACGAAGCCGCCCGACGCCAGTCCCAGGAACCCCACCATCCAGGGGATGGCATTGACCACGCCCATCTTCTGGATCGACAGATGCTGCGCCATGGTCAGGTATGTGGGGAACCAGGACAGGAAGAAATACAGGATATAGGCATAGCCGAAGAAGGCGAAGGCGGTCGCCAGGATGGCCGGGCGGCGCAGATAGGCGCCAAGCGGCAGCGCCGCCTCGGCGGGCTTGGCGGCGTCGGCCCGGGCGAGGTCCGCGCGGTCGTCCGCGGCCAGCCAGCGATGCTGCCGCGGCCGGTCGGTCGCGAGCCAGACCCAGCCGAGCGTCCAGACGATGCCGATCGCCGCGATGACGACGAACGACACGCGCCAGCCGGCCGACACGGCGAGCAGGCCCACGATCGGGCCGGCCAGCGCCGCCCCGATCGGCTGGCCGGCATTGGCCATGCCGACCGCGCTCGCCTGCTCGCGCCGGGGAAACCAGTTGCTGACCAGCTTGTTGGCGGTGGCGCTGAACGGCCCCTCGCCCATGCCGAACACGACCCGCACGACCAGCAGCGAGCCGAGGCCGACCGTGACCGCGGTCAGGCCGCAGAACAATGACCAGACCGTCATGGCGATGGTGAACACGTTCTTCGGCCCGATCCGGTCCGACGCCAGCCCGCCGACGAAGCAGAACAGCGCGTAGCCGACGAAGAAGCTCGAGAACACAATGCCCAACTGACCAGGATCGAGCTGGAAATCCTTCGCGATCAAGGGGGCTGCGATCGACAGCGCGGCGCGGTCGAGATAGCTGATGGCGCCGCCGACGAACAGCAGCGCGATGATGAACCAACGCAGGCGTGCGAACATGACTTGTTCCTCCCGATACTTTGATTTGATTACGAGTAATCGAATCAAAGTCAGACGTTATTGGTTTGGCGCGAATTCTTTATCGTTCGGATGAAATAATCCGAACGGAACGCGCGCCTGCCGGCTCTGATGGCCGGTCTCCCTGTCGAACAGTACGTCTGGTCTCGTCGTTCAAGCGGCGGCGGTGCGTCCGGTATCGCGCATCAGGATCTGCTGATGGTCGCCGGTGATCTTGGCGTGGAAGGCGCGCGCGGCCTCGGAGAAATCCGCGTCGGGCCGCTGTTCGGGTTCGAAATGATGGAATTCGTCGGTGCCGCGCACCAGCGTGGCGCTGTCGTGGCTGCCGACGACCTGGCGGACATAGGTCGGCAGGTAGCGGATGGCGAAGCCGATGCGGCGCTGGTCCGACGGGTTCGGGTCGGAGCCATGGATCAGCCGCACGTGATGCAGCGACATCTCGCCCGGCTGCAGCACCAGCATATGGGCCTTGGCCTCATCGACCTCGACCGCGATCTCCTGGCCGCGCGACAGCAGATTGCCCTCGGCGAAGGTGTCGCGATGGGCGATCTGGTCGAGTTTGTGACTGTCGGGGATGACGCGCATGGCGCCGTTTTCGGCCGTGCTCGGACTCAACGCGACCCAGGCCGTGACGATGTCGGCCGGATCGAGGCCCCAGTAGGTGGAATCCTGGTGCCAGGACACGAAGCCCGGGTCGCGCGCCTCCTTGGTGAAGAAGGACGAGCCCCAGACCAGCAGGTTGGGGCCGAGGATATCCTCGACCGCGTCGAGAATGCCGGGATGCCGGATCAGCTCGTCGAGCCAGGTGAACAGCAGGTGGCTCTTGTGGCGCATCTGGCCTTTCAGCAGTCCGTGGCGGGCCTCATGCGCCTCCAGCCGGCGCCGGAGCGTGCCGGCCTCGTCTGCGGGAATGGCGCGGATCGGGGCCTGGAAGCCATGGGCGCGGTACTGTTCGACCGCCGCCGTCGAGAGCTTTTTCATAGGGCTTTCCTCCGGAATGCATCATATTTTTAAAGGATAAAATTTCTCCTGTGTCGATGCGATTTCAAGTGTGGAATCCTATGAAGGCTGATGTCAACGCCGGTGAAATAAGCGTGGCGGGCGAGCAAGATACCGCAGATGCGTTGCCGCGCCCGGGCGCGCCGGCGCTGGAAAAGGGCCTGGATCTGCTGGAAGCGCTGGCGGCCGAACCCAACGGCCTATCGCAGAAAAACCTGGCGGCCCGGGTCGGCCGCTCGGTCGGCGAGATCTTCCGCATGCTGGGCGTGCTGGAGCAGCGCGGCTATGTCGCGCGCGATGCCAGGACCGGCGAATATGGGCTGTCGCTGCGCCTGTTCCAACTGGCGACCCAGCATCCACCGGCGCGCCGGCTGCAGCAGGCGGCCCTGCCGGTGATGGAGGAATTGGCGGCGCGGGTCGGGCTGTCGTGCCATCTCAGCATGATGAGCGGCGCGCATTTCCTGACCGTGGCCTTGGCCGAGTCGGACCGGCCGATGGGCTGGTCGGTCAAGCTGGGTGCCGCCTTCCCGTTCTCGATGCATTACGTCTCGGCCCGGGTGCTGACCGCGTTCCAGCGCCGGCGGCGCGACGAGGTCCTGGCCGTGCTCGCGCACCAGAGCGGCGTCGAGATCGAGGCGATCAGGCCGCGCATCGACGCGATCGCCGCTGCCGGTTACGATATGACTCCGAGCGAGGTCGTCAGCGGGCTTACCGATATGAGCTGTCCGGTGCTGGACCATTCCGGCCAGGTGCTGGCGGCCCTGACCCTGCCATTCCTGCCGCAGCGCGACCAGGACCAGGACCCGGCGGCGACGCTCGGCCTGCTGCGCGCCGCCGCCGCCGAGATTTCCCGAAAAATCGGCGCGGCGACGGCGTGAGCGGCGACCGGACCGATCGAATATCCCCGTCCCGCCTCGATCACAACGAGGTCGAGAAATTCGCCAGTCACCGCGGGCCGCCCGTTGTCAGCCCGCGGCGTCGTCTCGGTGGCCGCTCTTACGTCAGCGATGACACGGGTGGGCTCGACGGCACCGACTGTGCCGCCATCGACACCGGCGGGCTCGACGGCACCGACTGTGCTGCCATCGACACCGGCGGGCTCGACGGCACCGAGTTCGCGCCCGGCAGGGATGCGGTCCAGCTTAGATCGGACAGGCGATATTCGACCTGGACACCCGGTGATGCCAGCGTTTCCGCTGCGAGCTTCAGTTCCTGACCCGAGCCGAGCCCGTGCGCCCCGGCGGGGCTGGCTTCGACGCTGGCGATCAAGCCGAGCGCGGCGATCATGTCCAAAGTGACGGATCTCGGCTTATAGTTTCCAGTCATATAGCGACTCCAAAAGATCGTTTTACGAGAGTTTCTTATATCGGCAAAGCCCTACCCGAGATAGCTCTTTTGCCCGAAATGCGTGTGGCGCGACCCATCCCGGCAGGCCTCCAGGGGCCGTCCCCCCCAACCGTTCGGCCGAGCCGCGCAGCGAGGTCGTCAGGGGGCTTATCGGCACTCGGTCTGCTGCACGCCGCCGCCGAAATTTCCCGAAGGATCGGTGCGGCGACGGCGTGAGCGGCCTCAGCACCGATCCAGTTGTTCTTCCGGAAAATCCGCATCGACGTAATGCAGCATCAGCACCAGGCAGCGCTCGTCGGCCGGCAAGGCCATGCGGCCATGCACCAATTCCCGGCCCTTGAACAGAATTCCCTCGCCGCGCGCCTGATGGAACCGTAGCGGTTGCGGGCGCCCCGGCGACAGGATGTCGAGCGACCAGGGCGAGCGCGCGCCCGGGACGAGCGGCGTATAGTCCAGGAACAGTGAAATCGTGTATTCGCATTGGATGCGATCGGTATGCATCCGCAGCGCCACGCCGCCGGAATATTCGGCCGCGAAAGTGTAGCTCTCGCGGATCGGGCGTCCGACAATGGTCTGGACGGTCGGCCGGATTTGGCGCAGCAACGCCCGGCCGACCGGGTCGTCGTTAATCACCAGGCGCACCGGATCCGTGGCCCAGCCCATCAGACCCACCGCGATCAGGCGTCGGTAATAGGGGCCGAGCAGTGCCGTATCGGCCGCCGACAGCAGCCCGGGCAATGCAACGAACCGCTCGGTCGTGAAGCCGATGTGGGCCGAAGCGAGATCCGCTTCGGCCCAGTCCGTTTCCGCCCTGCCCTCCAGGAGGCGATGCATTTCGGGATGGAGTCGCCACACCAGCTCGGACAGCGACTCACCGGGCAATGCAATCGTCGGTTCTGCGGCGATCATGGCCGCAGGCATAGGTTCGCCATCGACCTCCCTCCGGGAAGGTCAGGTCGGTGGGTTCAGCGGCGGACCCTGAGGCGGCGCCAGCGGCGGACCCTGAGGCGGCGCCAGCGGCGGACCTTGAGGCGGCACCAGCGGCGGACCCTGAGGCGGCGCCAGCGGCGGACCCTGAGGCGGCGCCAGCGGCGGACCCTGAGGCGGCGCCAGCGGCGGACCCTGAGGCGGCACCAGCGGCGGACCCTGAGGCGGCACCAGCGGCGGACCGGGTGGCTGACTGAATTTCAGATCGACGACCAAGCCGATGCCCCAGTCCGCGAATCGCGTCTTAACGACACCGATTGTCCGCAACTGTTCGACGTCCGGGCCGGCATCCACATCCAACCCGAGTTGCCAAGCCGTGCCGTCGCCGCGAGTGCCGGCGATACGATTATCGATCTGCATGGAAGGTTCCTGCCTGCCGTTAATATCCCGCTAGCGTGCCGTTCTTACGCGGCGGGATCAAGTGGTTAGACACGCGAAACGTGAATTTTCTGCAGCGCTAATCGCCGGTCGGTAGCGTTACTGTCACTTCGGTTCCGACACCCTTCTCGCTGCGGACCGTCAGCGAGCCGCCGTGAAGCTCGGCGAGGCCGACCGCGATCGGCAGGCCGAGGCCGGAACCCTGGTGTTTGCGGGCGACGCTGCTTTCCACCTGGCCGAACACTTCGAGCGCCAGTTGCAGCTCGACCGCGGTCATGCCGATGCCCGTATCCGCAACGCGGAGTTCGACGAAGCCCAGCCGCCCCGGCCGCGCCGAAAGCGTGACGCTGCCGCCCGGTTCGGTGAATTTTGCGGCGTTCGACAGCAGGTTGAGCACGATCTGCTTCAAGCGAATCCGGTCGGCCTGAATCTCACCGACGGACGGGTCCCGGTAGACGACGAACTCGATCCGGCCGCGTTCGAGCTGAGGCGCAATCAATTCGCGACAGGTGTCGAGCAGACCGCCCAGATCGACCGGTTCGACCGAAAGCATGACCCGTCCGGCCTCGATCTTCGAGAGATCCAGGATCTCGCCGATGACCGACAGCAGATGGCTGCCGGCCTCGTGCACGATTCCGGCATAGACGGACCAAGCCGGGCCGGGCGGACCTGCATACCCGTCGCGCAGCATCTCGGCAAAGCCTAGGATCGCATTCAACGGCGTGCGCAGTTCATGGCTCATATTCGCCAGAAAGGCCGATTTGGCCCGACTCGCCTCTTCGGCGGCGGCTCGCGCCAGATCGAGGGCCTGGGCCTGCACCTCCAACGCGGACGCCTGCTCGACCAGTCTTTCGTTCAATTCCTGCAGTTCGCCGGCGATGCGCCGCTGTGCCGCCGCTTCGGCCCGAGCCCGCTCCAGGGCGATGCGCGAGGCCATATGGCCGGCATATTGCCGGGCAGCAAGCGCGTCGAGCCGCCCGCGCAACCCAATATGCGCCTCCAGGCAATCGAGCGCTTCACGATCCTGCCCCAACGCCCGATATATCCGCGACAGCACCGAGAGAACATTGGCCCGCTCGCGGATTTCTTCGTTCTGGTCATAGGCGGCGAGCGCCACCCGGGCGTGAGTCAGCGCCTCGGTCGGGCGGCCAAGCGCCAGCAGCGTTTCGGCGAGGCCGCTTTCGCCGACGGCGCCGCGCCAGCGATCCTCGCCGCTGCCGTCGGCCAGCCGCCGGAATTGATCGAGCGCGGCGTCGAGTTGACCGTCGAGCAGGAGTTGCTGGCCGGACATCTCCAGAAATTCCCGCTCGGCCAGCACGGATATCCTGGAGCCGTCGGCGCCCCGTTGCTCAACGAGCCCGGTCGCCCGCGTCTCCAGCAGGTTGCGAACCTGCTCCAATTGCGCTTCCGCGCTTTCGCCGGCTGCGAGCCGTTCGCGCGCGTCCTGATGCAAAATCGTGGTCAGATTGAACACGATAAAGATGATGTCGTCGGGCACGTCCTTCACGGTCTGCGGATGGACGTCGACCACATCCAGTGCGCGCATCAGCACTTCCATGGCACTCGCCATCTCGCGCATGCTGATGAGCGCCATGCCGAGATTGTTGAGGCCGCGCACCAGCGCGCTGGTCGATGGGATGGCCGAAAAATCCGCTTCGTCGGCGATGACAGCATCGACGCCGAGTTCGGCCAAGCCGATCGCCCGTTCCAGCATCGGCAGGCACGTGCCGATGTCGCCGAGCTTGAGCCGCGCATTGCCGGCGACCCGCCAGGCTTCCGCATGAGGCCCGGCCAGCCGGAGCTGGTCGTCCGGCGTCAATCGGCCGAATGTAGCGATCGCTTCCTCTGCGAGCGCGATGCCGCAATCCAGACGACCCCAGCCTAGCTCGACGCGGGCGAAGAGGCACAGCGCCCGGCCGAGCAGCGCGTCGTCGCCCAGCCGGCGCGCTGCGGCGAGCGCCTCTTCGAACGGCCGGACGCCGTCGAACACCAGATGGGCGACCCAGGTCTCCAGCCGCGAGATCTCGTCACGGAGACACTGAGGCTCCGATCGGGCGGCAGCGTGGGAGAGCAGTTCAGCCAATTGCACCCAATCCTGAAAGTTGAACTTCCGGATAGACAACGCGTCCCTTCAGCAATTAACCCGCGCCGCGCGCTTTGACAACAGCTCAGCCGAAGTCACTCGTTCCATCCTTTGTTGAATGCGCCCCAGGAGCCGCTTTGGTCCGGCCGGCCGCTCGCACCTGCAACATAATTGACGCACAATTCGCCCGACCCGCGGGAATCCCCGCCCCCGCCCTCGATTTGACGGACCCTTTACCGCTGCTGGCGACTTAATATCCCGAGGCTGTTCGCGTCAGCGCGGGCGGCGTCGATCGAAAGGCGAGCAATGACGGTCCCGGGTGCATATTCCCAGCGGGCGGCGCTGGAGCCGCAGCGCTTCACGGTGCGGCATGTCAGTACCTACCGCTATTCCGAGCCGGTCGGCTTCGGCGAGCATCGCATGATGTTCCGGCCGCGCTCGAGCCACGACCTGCGGCTGGTCGCGACCGATCTGCTGATCTCGCCGACGCCCGCGCGCCTGCATTGGCTGCACGACGTGTTCGACAATTCGGTCGCGGTCGCGAGCTTCGATGCCGAGGCCACCGAACTGCGCTTCGAAAGCCGGGTGACGCTCGAACATACCGAGACGCCGGCACCGGATTATTCGCTGGAGCGCTACGCCGCGATCTGGCCGTTCGTCTATACCGATGCCGAGGCGTCGGACCTGGTCAAGGCGCGCAATCGGCAATATCCCGACCGCGACGTCGATGCCTGGGCGCGCTCGTTCCTGCCGCCCGACGGCGCCATGGGCACGATGGCGCTGCTGCGCGCCATGACGCTCGGCATCAAGAGCGGTTTCCGCTATGTCCGGCGCAGCGAAAAGGGCGTCAATCACCCGGCCGAGACGCTGCATCACCGCAGCGGCAGCTGCCGAGATTTCGCCGTGCTGATGATGGAGGCCGCCCGCTCGCTCGGCCTCGCCGCCCGTTTCGTCAGCGGCTATATCTTCGTGCCCGACCGCGATACGACCCAGGGCGGCGGGGCGACCCACGCCTGGCTGCAGATCTACCTGCCCGGCGCCGGCTGGGTCGATTTCGATCCCACGAACAGCATCGTCGGCAACCGCCATCTGATCCGCGTCGCCGTCGCCTGGGAGCATCAGCAGGCCGTGCCGCTGTGGGGCACCTGGAGCGGTCCGGCCCATGCGTTTCAGGATCTCGAAGTCGAAGTCAGCGTCACCCAGGAAACCCTGTTGGAAGGCTTGCCCGCATGAAGCTCCGCGTCGGCTACGAACTGATCTACGAGTGTCCGCAACCGACCCCGATGATGCTGATGCTGAACACGCATTATTCGCGGGTGGATCATGTGGTCGTGGCCGACCTGCTCCGGACCGATCCGCCGGTGCCGATCCGGCAGTATCGCGACGGTTTCGGCAATCTCTGCGCCCGCATCATGGCGCCGCCGGGCCGGATCACGCTGTCGACCACGGCCCTGCTGGAGGTCGACGCCGAGCCGGAACGGCGCCCGGCCGAGGGCTGGCAGCATGCGGTCGAGGACCTGCCCGACGACAGCCTGATGTTCCTGCTGGGCAGCCGCTATTGCGAGACCGACCTCTTGTCCAACATCGCCTGGGGCCTGTTCGGCCATTCGGCGCCGGGCGCGGCCCGGGTCCAGGCGATCTGCGATTTCGTGCACAACCACATCCAGTTCGGCTATGCCCATGCCCGGCCGACCAAGACCGCGTGGGAGGCCTACCAGGAGCGCCAAGGCGTGTGCCGCGACTATGCCCATCTGGCGGTGACGCTGTGCCGGGCGATGAACATTCCGGCGCGCTATTGCACCGGCTATATCAGCGACATCGGCACGCCCAAGCCCTGGACCACGATGGATTTCGCCGCCTGGTTCGAGGCCTATGTCGGCGGCAGCTGGCAGACCTACGACCCGCGCAACAACGTGCCCCGCATCGGCCGCGTACTGATGGCCCGCGGCCGCGACGCCGCCGACGTGGCGCTCAGCAACATCTTCGGACCCAACACGCTGGTGAAGTTCGACGTGGTGTGCGGGCCGGCGGACGAATAGCCGCCCGTCGGTTAGGCGTTCGGCCGCTGCATCAGCACCGTTTCAAGTCGAAGACCGGACGGCCGGACGAGACAGCCCTCACCAATCTTCACGAAGCCGTGTTTTCGATAGAACTTCTGTCCGTTCATCGTCGCTTCAAGCCGTATCGGCCCCTGATGCCCTTGGCTGGCGCGCTCGATGGCGAAATTCAGCATCAGACTTCCCAGACCCCGACCGGCCATTGCGCTGCGGACGAACAGGCTGGTGACTTCGCCCGCGAAAAATTCCGTGTAGCCGAGAGCTCGTCCCACTTGCTCGGCAATCCAGATCGCGCCAGCCTCGATCGCGCCGCGGTAGTTCTCCGGCGAACGCCCGTCGAACCATCGTCGGATCTGGTCTTCGGTATAATCCGCAGCGCACAGATGGGTCACCGAATCGACGTGAATCTCGAATATAGCCGGCGCGTCGTCGCAGATTGCCGGGCGGATGACAATTTCACGGCCCTCCAACGTCGATGCGGTCATATCTCCAACCTTTCTATCGCCGGACATTTGGACGCTTAGGATGATCTGATACCCCTTCCTCAAAAGCGGGTCCATTTCCGGCACACGCTGGCTTGCCGGCGAATTTCGGGCCGCGAAGGTCGCCGCGTGTTGGGTCAAAGAGAATAGCCGCAGCCTATCGTTGCGTTGACAGCCGGCCCCGGAACCAGTTTAATTAATTCACGTTGAATTAAGCGCGCCGCCAGATGCGCGTCGATCGATGGGAGGAGAAGGGCCGGAATGGTCGCCGGACGAGCCGGTCGTGGGACGAATTCCGTCCAGATCCGCCAATATAACCAGCGTCTCGTGCTGCAGCGTCTGCGCCGGTTGGGCCGGGCGTCGAAAGCCGATCTCGCGCGCGCCGCCGGCCTGACCGACAGCGCGGTCGGGCAGATCGTGGCCGACCTCGAAGCCTTCGGCCTGGTCGAGATGATCGGCAAGCGCCACGAGGGCCAGCGCGGCCAGCCGGCGACGCTGCTGCAGATCAACCCGGCCGGTGCGTTCGGCATCGGCGTCCGGCTCGACCGCAGCCGGATCGAGATCGTGCTGGCCGATCTGGGCGGCCGCATCATCGCCGAACATACCCACGACCTCGACCTGCCGCCGCCCGAGCGCGCGCTGGAGATCGTGCGCCGGGACGTCGAGAGCCTGCTGGCGCTGTGCCCGCCCGAAACCCGGCGGCGCGTCACCGGCATCGGCCTGGCCCGGCCGTTCAATCTCGGCAGCTGGCTGGGGCTGCTCGATCTGTCCAATGCCGCGGCGCTCCGGGAATGGGACGAGGCGGATTTCGCGACATCGCTTGCCCGCGAGACCGGCCTCACCGTGTTCGACGAGAACGACGGCACCGCCGGCGCCATCGCCGAGCTGTTCTACGGCATCGGACACACGGCCGACGATTTCCTCTATCTGTTCGTCGGCCCCTGCGTCGGCGGCGGCCTGGCGCTCGACGGCGAATGCCGGCGCGGCGGCAGCGGCAATGCCGGCGACGTCGCGGTCATGCCAGTGCCGCCATCCGGCCTCGCCTCGGCGCCGCCGCGCACGGGCCCGGGCGAAATCCTGCTGACCCGCGCCTCGATCAACGCGCTGATCCGCCATCTGCGCCATCTCGGCCATGCCGTGGCCGGCCTGGGCGATCTGCCGGGCGTGCTGGCGCTTCATCCGGCGCCGGCGCTCGAATGGTTGGAGGATTGCGCGGCTGCCCTGGTCGGCCCGATCCTGTCGATGCAGGCGCTGCTCGACGTCTCGCTGGTGGTGATCGACAGCGATCTCGACCGCGGCTGGATCGACCGGCTGATCGACCGGACCCATCATCTGCTGGCTACCGCCGTCCCCGAGGCGCGGCGGCCGCCCCGGCTGGTCGCCGGCAGTTTCGGCGCCACCGCCGGCGCGCTGGGCGCCGCCAGCCTGCCGCTTTTCGTTCATTTCGGACCCCGCGCCGGGCTTCTGACCGGCGATGTGAATGCTTTCCGCAGAGTCCGCGATCATGCCCCCATCCCCTGACTCCCAGCCGATCCTGGAAATGCGCGGCATTTCCAAGACGTTCTTTGGCGTGAAGGCGCTGAAAAGCGTCGAGCTTTCAGTCTATCCCGGCGAGGTCCATGCCCTGATGGGCGAGAATGGCGCCGGCAAATCGACGCTGATGAAGGTGCTGGCCGGCGCGTTCCGGGCCGATCCCGGCGGCGAGATCCGCATCGACGGCAAACCGGTGCGGATCGACGATCCGCGCGCCGCCAAGGCCCAAGGCATCGCCATCATCTATCAGGAGTTGGCGCTCGCCCCCAACCTGACCGTGGCAGAGAACATCTATCTGGGCCGCGAACTCGCCCGGGCCGGCGTGGCCGACCGCCGCGGCATGATCGAGGGCTCGCGCGCCGTGCTGACACGGCTCGGTGCCGGCTTCGGCCCGCAGAGCCTGGTCGCCGACCTGTCGATCGCCGAGCGGCAGATGGTCGAGATCGCCCGCGCGCTCCATGCCCACTCGACCATCCTGGTGATGGACGAGCCGACCACGGCGCTGTCGTCGCGCGAAACCGACGCGCTGTTCCAGCTGATCCGCCGGTTGCGCGACGACGGCCTCGCCATCGTCTATATTTCCCATCGCATGGCCGAGGTCTACGAGTTGGCCGACCGGGTCAGCGTGCTGCGCGACGGCGCCTATGTCGGCAGCCTGACGCGCGACGCGATCAATCCCGACACCATCGTCCGCATGATGGTCGGCCGCGACCTGTCATCGTTCTACAAGAAGGAACACCGCTCCGGCGTTCATAACGATCCGGTCCTGCGGGTCATGGACATGGGCGACGGCCGCCGGGTCCATGGCTGCTCGCTGACGCTCCATGCCGGCGAGGTGCTGGGGCTGGCCGGCCTGGTCGGCGCCGGCCGGACCGAGCTGGCGCGCCTGATCTACGGTGCCGACATGCGGACCGGCGGCACGCTCGAACTGGCTGGCCAGCCGGTCCGGATCGACAGCCCGGAGCACGCGATCGAGGCCGGGCTGGTCTATCTGACCGAGGATCGCAAGGGCCTGGGCCTGTTCCTGGACATGGCCGTCGCCGCCAACATCAACCTGGGCGTCATCGGCCGCGACGCCAAATTCGGCGGCGTGCTCGACCGGCAACACGCCTGGCGCCGGGCGAATGAGGCGATCGCGGCCCTCGGCATCCGCGTCGCCAGCCCCGCCGTCGAAGTCGGATCGCTGTCCGGCGGCAATCAGCAGAAGGTCATGCTGTCGCGCCTGCTGGAGACGAAGCCCAAAGTCCTCATCCTCGACGAGCCGACGCGCGGCGTCGATATCGGCGCCAAGTCCGAGATCTACCGCATCATCGACACGCTGGCCCAATCCGGCGTGGGCGTGCTGGTGATCTCGTCCGAACTGCCCGAGATCGTCGGCATCGCCGACCGGGTCCTGGTCATGCGCGAGGGACGCCTGGTCGGCGAAGTCGGCGGCGATACCGGCAGCGAGATTAGCCAGGAGGCCATCATCGCGCTGGCGACCGGCGCGACCGGGACCACAGGAGCCGCAGCATGAACCAGAAGACCACCACGGCGCTCGCCGGCGCGGATGCGGGTGTCGTGCCGCCGCTGCGCCGGGCCCGGCTCAAGGGCTGGATGCGGACGGTCGGCATGCTGCCGGTGCTCGTCATCCTGTGCATCCTGATCCAGGCCGGCACCTACTATCTCGACGGCGAAGCCCGGTTCCTCAGCGGCCAGAACCTGTCGATCGTGCTGCAGCAGGCCGCGATCAACACGGTGCTGGGCGCCGGCATGACCTTCGTCATCCTGACCGGCGGCATCGACCTGTCGGTCGGCTCGATCCTGGCCGCCTCGGCCATGACCTCGGTGATGGCCTCACTCGACTATGGCTCGCTCGGCATTCCGGTGGCGCTGGCGACCGGGCTGATGTTCGGGCTGCTGAACGGCGTGCTGATCGCCTTCATGAAACTGCCGCCCTTCATCGTGACGCTGGGCTCGATGACGGCGGTGCGCGGCATCGCGCGCCTGATCGGCAACGACACGACCGTGTTCAATCCCGACCTGCCGTTCGCCGGCATCAGCAGCGGCTCCGTGCCGATCATTCCCGGCTATGTCGAGCTGCCCGGCCTCGCCGCCATCGCGCTGGTCGTGATCCTGCTCTCCTGGTTCATCCTGCGCCGGACGGTGCTGGGCGTGCGGATCTATGCCGTCGGCGGCAATCCGGATGCCGCCCGCCTGTCGGGCATCAAGGTCTGGGCCGTGCTGCTGTTCGTCTATGCCGCCTCGGGCCTGCTGGCCGGTCTCGGCGGCGCCATGTCGGCCGCCCGGCTCTATGCCGCGAACGGGCTGCAGCTCGGCCAATCCTACGAGCTGGATGCCATCGCCGCGGTCATCCTGGGCGGCACCAGCTTCGTCGGCGGCATCGGCTCGATCTGGGGCACGTTGATCGGTGCGCTGATCATTGCCGTGCTGTCGAACGGTCTGATCCTGCTCGGCGTCTCGGACATCTGGCAGCTGATCGTGAAGGGCCTGGTCATCATCGGGGCCGTCGCCCTCGATCGCTATCGCCTGCGCGGCAGCGCCCGCACCTGAGCGCCGTTCATCCCCTTACCCGCACCTTGAGAGCGCCCGCCGCGATGGCTCGGCTTGGCGCCGCCGCAACAAGACCTGGGAGGATAAACATGATGAAGCAACTGCTGCTCGCCGGCACGGCGATGCTATTGATTGCCGGCACCGCCGAAGCCAAGGATCTGAAATCGATCGGCATCACGCTGGGTTCGCTCGGCAACCCCTATTTCGTGACCCTGGCCCAAGGCGCCGAAGCCAAGGCCAAGCAGATCAACCCCGCGGTCAAGGTGAACTCGGTCTCGGCCGACTACGACCTCAACAAGCAATATACCCAGGTCGATAATTTCATCGCGGCCGGGGTCGATCTGATCCTGATCAACGCGGTCGATCCCAAGGCGATCGAGCCGGCGATCAAGAAGGCCCATGCCGCCGGCATCGTGGTCGTCGCGGTCGATGTCGCGGCCAACGGCGCCGATGCCACGGTCCAGACCAACAACGTCCAGGCCGGCGCGCTGTCGTGCCAGTATATGGCCGACAAGCTCGGCGGCAAGGGCGACGTCATCATCGAAAACGGCCCGCAGGTCTCGGCCGTGATCGACCGGGTCACCGGCTGCAAGCAGGTCTTCGCCAAATATCCCGGCCTGAAACTGCTGTCGTCCGACCAGGATGCCAAGGGCTCGCGCGAGGGCGGTCTCAACGTCATGCAGGGCTATCTGACGCGCTACCAGAAGCTCGACGGCGTGTTCGCCATCAACGATCCCCAGGCGATCGGCAGCGATCTGGCGGCCAAGCAGCTGAAGCGGACCGGCATCGTCATCACCTCGGTCGATGGCGCGCCGGACATCGAGGCGGCCTTGAAGGCCGATACGCTGATCCAGGCCTCCGCCAGCCAAGACCCCTATGCCATGGCCCAGCAGGCCGTCGCGGTCGGCTACGACATCATGAACGGCAAGAAGCCGGCCGAGGCCACCGTGCTGCTGAAGCCGCAACTGATCACCCGCGACAATGTGAAGGACTACAAGGGCTGGTCCTCGCCACGCTGAATGCCGCTGCCGCGTCCCCCGTCTCGACGATGCCCCGTTAAATCCTTCTTCATGATGGCGCTTTATCCCTGAAAGCAGCCATCAGGACGGGGCCCGGATCGTTGAACTCGGGGGACGCACCTAGTCGCCTCTTCGGAGGCGGCGATCGGTTGAAGCTGGCGATGGTCTGTGGGGCCGTCGCGGCGCTGATCGTGCTATGGCTCGGTCTCGCCGTCTATCTGCGCGACGCCGCCGCCGCGGTCGACGAGCATACGACGCGCGATGCCGAATCCTATTCCCTGGCGCTCAAGGAACAGACCGAACGAACGCTGCTCGGCGTCGATCAGAGCCTGCGCTTCCTGCAGGCCGCGTTCCAGGCCGATCCAGCCGGGTTCGACCTTCCCCGCTGGGTTGCGCAGACCGGCGGCACGCTCGGCCCGGGCTGGCGCCTGGCGCAGATCGACCAGCTGGGCCACATGGTCGCGACCGGCACCGGCGGCCCGATCGACGCCAAGGCCGATCTCAGCGACCGCGACTATTTCCGCATCCATCGCGATCAGGCATCGGCCGGGCTGTTCGTCAGCCGGGCCGCGCTGGGCCGCTTCACCAATCTATGGCGGGTGCAGCTCAGCCGGCGGCTCGACACGGTCGACGGTGCCTTCGCCGGCATTCTGACCGTCTCGGCCGATCCGGGCTATCTATCGCGCTTCTATGCTTCGGTCGATCTGGGCCCGCACAGCACGGTCACGCTGATCGGGCGCGACGGCTATATCCGCGCCCGCTCGCCGGTGACCGACGCGGCCTATAGCCAGGATTTTTCGACCAGCCCGCTGTTTCAGGCCCTCGTCGCGGCACCGCGGGCCGGACACTATCGTTCGCCCAGCCAGGTCGATAGCCAGGATCGCGTCTACGGCTATCAGGCGCTCGACGAGTTGCCGCTCGTCGTCCTGGTCGGCGTGTCGCTGAAGGATGCCATGGGCACCTATCGCTTCCAGCGCAGGCGATCGATCGCCGCCGCCGCCGCGGTCACGCTCCTGATGCTGGGCAGCCTCGCCCTGTGCCTGCGCGAGATCGAGCGGCGCCGGACACGGGAGCGCGAATTGGCACTGGCGGCCGCCGCGCTGGCCGATCGGGAAGCGCAATATCGCCTGCTGGCCGACCATGCCAGCGACATGATCGTGCGCGTCGGCCGCGACGGCTTGCGCACTTACGTCTCGCCGGCCTGCCGCCAAGTGCTGGGCTTCGAGCCGGAAGAACTCATCGGCCGCACGCGCGCCAACATCATCCACCCGGAGGATCGCGCGCTGGTCGCCGCGTCGTACGACGCGAATCTGCGCGGCGACCACGCGCCGTCGGTCGCCGCCCGCGCCTTTCGCCGCGACGGCAGCATGATCTGGCTGGAGGCGCGTCATCGCCAGGTCTTCGCTCCCGGCGATCCGATGCCGCTCGAAGTGATCTCGGTCATCCGCGACGTGACCGAGCAGAAGGAGGCCGAGGAATGGGTGCTGGCCGGCCATGACCAGCTGAAAGCCCAGACGGTCGAGTTGATCGCGGCGCGCGAGGCAGCCGACGCCGCCAATGTGGCGAAGTCCGAGTTCCTCGCCAACATGAGCCACGAGATCCGCACGCCGATGAACGGCATCATCGGCATGAATGGGTTGCTGATGCGCAGCGCGCTCGACCCGGACCAGCGCAGGTTCGCCCGCGCGGTCCAGACCTCGGCCGAGGCGCTGCTGGCGATCATCAACGATATCCTCGACATCTCCAAGTTGGAGGCCGGCAAGGTCGAGCTGGAGCGGATCGACTTCGACCTGCCGCTGCTCATCGAGAACGCGGTCGAGCTGCTGGCGCCGCGCGCGCACGGCCAGGGGCTGGAGATCGCGGTCTGGATCGACCCCGTCGCCCGCGGCTGGTTCAAGGGCGACCCGACCCGCATCCGCCAGATCCTGCTGAACTTACTGTCGAATGCGGTCAAGTTCACGCCCGAAGGCTTCATCGAGATCGAGGTGACCGGCCGGATCGATCCGACCGGGCCGCCGCTGATCCGCATCGCGGTCGGCGACAGCGGCATCGGCATCGGACCGGACGTGAGGGCCAGGCTGTTCCAGAAATTCCACCAGGCCGACGGCTCGATCACCCGGCGCTTCGGCGGATCGGGCCTGGGGCTCAGCATCTGCAAGGAACTGGTCGAGCTGATGGGCGGCCGGATCGATGCCGAGGATCGTGTGGGCGGCGGAACGCTGTTCTGGATCGAGCTGCCGCTCGAGCCCGGCACGCCGATCCGGCCGCGCACGCCCGCCAGCCTGGCCGATCTCGGCCGTCTCCGGGCGTTGATCGTCGATGATCTGGCGATCAACCGCACCATCCTGCTGCGCAATCTGGCCGAGGACGGCGTCATCGCCGAGACGGCGCGCAGCGGCGCCGAAGCGCTCGATGCGGTCGCCCGGGCCACCCTGGACGGCCGGCCGTTCGATCTGGTGCTGCTCGACCAGATGATGCCCGGCATGGCTGGCGAGGATGTCGGCGAGGCGATCCGCGCGCGCGCCGACTGGCCCCAGCCGAAGCTGATCATGCTGTCGTCGGCCGGGACGCCACTCAGCCACGGGAAAGCGGCCCAGGTCGGGTTCGACGCGTTCCTGACCAAGCCGGTGCATCACGACGCGCTGATCCAGACCATCGCCGGGGCATTCAGCCGCGGCACACCCACCCCGGCCGACGCAGTCGCCGCCCCGACCGTCGCCGAACGGTCGGGACGCATCCTGGTGGTCGACGACAACAGCATCAACCAGATGGTCGCCGAGGAGATCCTGATCCGCGCCGGCTATACGGTCGATCTGGTCGGCGACGGGCTGCTGGCGCTCGAGGCGGCCGGGCGCCGGCACTACGACCTGATCCTGATGGATGTCCAGATGCCCGGGATCGACGGCTACGAGGCGACCCGGCGCCTCGTAGCCCTGCCACCGGATATCGCCGCCGTTCCCGTGGTGGCGATGACCGCCAACGCCATGGCCGGCGACCGCGAGAAATGCCTGGACGCCGGCATGGTCGATTATATCGCCAAGCCGCTCGACGCTGCCGCCATGCTGCACACCGTGGCGCTGTGGATCGAGCGGTCGCGGGCGCGGGTTGGCTAACGCGCCGTTGCCTCGACCGCCTTCAACGCGTCGGAGAAGCGGTCGGTGAAGGCCTGGGCGCCGCCGCCGCCGGCGTAGCGCCGGCTGACGATCATGTAATATTTCTTGGCCGGCACCAGTGGCGGGTCCAGCACCGCGACCTTGTCCTCGACATGGTCGCGCGCGATGACGTAGCGCGCCACGCCGCGCTCGATCGCGATGGTGCCGACTTCGCCGTCCAGCAAGGCAGCCAAATCGGCATCGTCGGTCGGCAGATGATCGACGACTTGGACCCCGTCCAACCCATGCAGCGTGCCCAGGATCGAATAGCCGTGCGGGGCCGCGACCGGCTGCGGCAGCGTCTTCGGATCCGGCGCGCCGTTCCAGTCCGCGACAGCGCTGCGCAAGGTGACCAGCACGTAGGACACCTCGCCGAGCGCGGTCGCGGGATAGAGCGCCATCGCGGCGCGGTCGGTCGTGAGCGAGGCGGCATAGGCGCCGTCCTGCTCGCCGCTCGCGACCTCCGCCAGGCAGCGCGCCCAGGGCAACGAGACGATGTCGAGCGGCTCGCCCATCCGGCGGAAGGCAGCACGGATCAGCTCGGTATGGCTGCCGCCGATCTGACCCTTGTCGATCGTGGTATAGGGCGGCCATTCGTCGGCCGTGCACAGCCGGAAGCCGGCCGCCGACGCGGGCCCCGCGGCGAGCCAGGCCGCCACCGCGAATACCGCCAGCCGCCCTCGCCCTCGCCCGGCAGCATCGGCCCTTCCGTTCCATCGCCGCATCGTCCCGCCCCGAATGTTCGTCTCCCTCCGAAAATCTGCTCCGAAAGATCGCCGAAAAACAGCGATTTCGGGTATTTTCGGAAAGAATGAACCGCTCGGGTGCCCGATGGCGAAACCAGTCAGCATCGTCGATCTGCCGCCGGCCTTTCAGGACTACGTGAAGGGCGTGTACGAGCGGGCCAATGCCGTAATCGGCGACACGATCGCCCGTCATGGCATGGTGCCCGGCCTGTCCGCTGTTCTGGCGGTCGAGCGGGTCGCGGTGCTGGCGGCCGAACTGGCGCCCGTTGCCGAGTTGGTCGCGAGCGGCGGCGGCCAGATCGCCTGCCGCAAAGGGTGCGCCTTCTGTTGCACCCATACGGTCGACGTGACGCCGGACGAGGCCTTCGCAATCGCGGACTATCTGGCAAACCAGCTCGATGCCGCCGACCTGGCGGCGGTGAAGGCGCGGGCCGCCGCCGCCGATGCCGCGCTGCACGGGCTGCCTCCGGTCGCGCGCCATGCCAAGCGCATCTTCTGCCCGGTACTGGACCCGGCGACGGCTTCGTGCCTGGCCCACCCGGTCCGGCCGAACCCCTGCCAGGCCTACCTGTCGGTAGATCTGGCCAAATGCGAGGCCGACCATCTCGATCCGCCCCAGCCGGTCGAACAGCCGACTGTCGCCCCGATGATCGCCAGCGTGATCGACCGCACCCGCAGCTTCGCGCTGGCCGATGCCGGCGCCCCGGCCCTGTCGCTCGAACTGATCGCGGCGCTGCTCGCCAGCTGGGCCGAGCCCGAAGCCGAGGCCCGCTGGCTCGCCGGCGCGGAAATCTTTCCGGGCGCGCGCAGCTTCACATCGTGACGCCCTCATGCGCCAGCAGCCAGCGCTTGCGGTCGAGCCCGCCGGCATAGCCGGTCAGGTCGCGGTTCTGGCCGATGACCCGGTGGCAGGCCAGGATGATCGCGACCGGGTTCAGCGAATTGGCATAGCCCACCGCCCGGCTCGCCTTGGGCCGGCCGAGCCCCGCCGCCAGCGCGCCATAGGTCGTCACCGTGCCGACCGGGATCGCCCGCAACGCCCGCCAGCATTGCTCTTGAAAATCCGTGCCACCGGTCGTGACCGGCAGCCCGTCGAACGCCGTGAAATCGCCGGCGAGATAGGCCGCGACGCGCGCCGAGGCGCCGAGCGGATCCGGCCGGTCGACCAGGCGGAATTGGCCGTACCGCTTGGTCAGCAGCGCGTTCATCCGCCCCTCGTAGCCGGCATAGTCGAGCGCCACCAGGCTGGCGCCGTCGCAGGCCACCAGGATCTCGCCGATCGCGCTCGGCACCCGGTCGTAGTCCAGATCGGTCATGTCATCCTCCAGTGCCGCCGTCGAGGCTCATCCACAGATGCAGGGCGGCATAGGCGCGCCACGGCCGCCAGGCCTCGGCGCGCGCGTCCATGTCCTTGAAGCTCGGCAGCACGCCGGCCACCGCCATCGCCTTTCGCAGACCCAGATCGCCCGACGGAAAGGCATCGGGTTCCCGGAGCGCGCGCATGGCGATGTAATGCGCGGTCCAGGGCCCGATGCCGGGCAGCGCATCGAGCCGGACGACCAGGTCGTCCAGCGACAGACGCCCCTCGAACAAGGCCGGCTCCGCCAGCGCTGCCTGCGCCATGACGGCGATAGTCTGGGCCCGCCTGGTCGGAATGCGCAGCACGCCCGGATCGGCCGCGACCAGCGCCGCCGGGGGCGGGAAAACCTGGGTCAGGCCGGCCGGCGGCGGTCCGTCACCAAGCACCAGGGGCGTGCCATAGGCCGAGGCCACCCGGCCGGCAAGCGTGGTTGCGGCGGCGACGCTGACCTGCTGGCCCAGGATCGCACGCACCGCGAGTTCGAACGGATCCCAGACGCCCGGCACGCGCAGGCCCGGCCGCAGCGCGACCATCGGCGCCAGCAGTGGGTCCTGGCCGAATTGCGCTTGGATCGCCGCGATGTCGGTCATCAGATCGAACTGGCGGCCGAGACGCGCGACGATGGCCGGATGGGCCCCGGCGTCGGGATGGCGGATGGTGACGCCCAGCGCGCCCGCCGCGTCGGGCCCGAGCTCGATCGTGCCGTGGCATCCTGCGAGCTCGATCGTGCGGCGATAGGCCAGGCCCGCGACCGCCTCGACGCCCGGAATGCAGCGCGGTGCCAGGAAGCCGGCGATCAGCGGCCAGTCGAACGGATGCTGGACCGGCAGGGCGAAATGGGCATGAGTCATGGCCGCGATCTTAGCCGCGTCCGCGACAGCGTCTCGCGGTTTTCGGACGCGGTGATTAGTTGCATTTGTTACTGCTTGGTGACAGGAACGGCTTATGCCACGATCCGCCGCCGTTGGCCGAAGCAGCGGCTTGGAACAGGGAAGCCAGACCGAATGAATCTTGCGCGCCGGTTCGGCCTTGCCGCCAGCCTTCTGGTCCTATCGCTGGCCGCCCCGCCGGCCCATGCCGCGGATAGCGTCCTCCGGCGCCCGATCGAGGCCGAGCCCGACACGCTCGACCCCCAGAAGACCACCAGCGTCGGACCGATCACGGTCGATCGCGACCTGCTGGTCGGCTTGGCCGCGCTCGACGCCGACGAGAAGCCGGTGCCGGGAGCCGCCGAAAGCTGGGACGTGTCGGCGGACAAGCGGGTCTGGATCTTCCATCTGCGCCGGGACGCAAAATGGTCGAACGGCGACCCGGTCACCTCGGCGGATTTCCTCTACAGCTTCCGCCGGCTGGTCGATCCGGCGACGGCCGCGGCCGATCCATCGGCGCTCAATCAAGTCGTGAACTATCAGGCGATCGTTTCGGGCAAGGAAAAGGATCTGACCAAGCTCGGCGTCGAGGCACCCGACGCCTATACGCTGAAGATCACGCTCAACGAGCCGCGCATCGCGTTCCCGTTTCTCCTGACCAGTTGGAGCCTGCTGCCGCTGCATCGGGCCAGCCTGGAGCACTGGGGCAAGGACTGGACCCAGCCCGGCCATTTCGTCTCGAACGGCCCCTATGTGCTGAAAAGCTGGACGCCGCAGACCGAGCTGGTCGTGACGCGGAACCCGTCGTTCTACGGCGCGGCCCAGGTCAAGATCGACGAGGTGCATTTCCTCAATGCCCAGGATCAGGAGGCGGCGCTGCGCCGCTATCGGGCCGGCGAGCTCGATTGGGTCGGGCTGACCCGGAACAACATCGCCTGGGCCAAGCAGAATCTGGCGGACCAGTTCCATTCGGCGCCCGGCAACGAGATCGCCTTCATGCCGATCAACCTGGTCAGCGGCCCGCTCGCCCAGGACATCCGGCTGCGCGAGGCGCTCGACCTCGCGACCGATCGCGAGACGCTGGTGACCAAGGTCGATCCACGCGGCGAGCAAGCGGCCTATTCGATCGTGCCGCCGATGATCCGCGATTACACACCGCAGACGATGGGCTTCATAGCAATGCCCCAAGCCGACCGGCTGAAGCGGGCCAAGGAATTGATGGCGGCGGCCGGCTATGGCCCGGACCATCCGCTGAACCTGACGGTGATCTACCCGACCCAGGATTCGACACGCCAGCTTCTGGTGGCGATCTCCGCCATGTGGAAGCCGATCGGCGTCGCGCTCAAACTCGACAATATGGAATGGCAAGTCTACATCAGCGCGATCAACCAGCGGAACTTCCAGCTCGGCATCATGGGCGAGTACGGCAGCTACAACGATTATGAGAGCGCGCTCGACGACTACCGCAGCGACGCCGGCCAGTTCAATTCCGAAGGCTATGCCAGCGCCAAATTCGACGACCTGTTCCATCGCGGCGGCATCGCCCTGGACATGGCGACCCGGCGCGACCTCATGCAGCAGGCGGAACGGACCGTCATGGATGATTACGCCATCATTCCGCTCGATTACGGCGCGATCAATCGGGTCATCAACCCGAAACTACAGGGGCCGGTCGCCACCGAATTCTATCCGCAGTCGCGCTACCTCTCGTTCAAGGACTGAGTCTCCCCATGCGCATCGCCCCCCGCCTCGCCGCCGGCCTGTTCGCGGTCCTGCTCGCCTCGACCGGCGCCCAGGCCCAACAGGTGCTGCACCGCTACGACAACGCCGAACCGGATTCGATCGACCCGCAGAAGACCAATGCGCTGGAAAGCCTATCGATCGACCGCGACATGTACATCGGCCTGGCGACGCTCGATGCCCATGGCAAGCCGGTGCCCGGGGCGGCCGAAAGCTGGGACATCGCGCCGGACGGCAAGACCTGGACGTTCCATCTGCGCCATGACGACAAATGGTCGAACGGCGATCCGGTCACTTCGGCGGATTTCCTCTACAGTTTCCGCCGCCTGGTCGATCCCAAGACCGCGGCCGAGGATCCGTCCGACCTGAAGCAGGTGGTGAATTACGAGGCGATCATCTCGGGCAAGGAAAAGGACCTGACCAAGCTCGGCGTCGAGGCACCCGATCCCTATACGCTGGTACTGCACCTGACCGAACCGCGCATCGCGCTGCCCTTCATCCTGACCGACATGTGTCTGGCGCCGCTGCACCGCGCCTCGATCGAGAAGGCCGGCGATCAATGGACCCAGCCCGGTAACATCGTGTCGAACGGTCCGTTCGTCATGAAATCCTGGACGCCGCAATCCGAGATCGTGCTGACGAAGAACCCGAATTTCTTCGGTGCCAACGACGTCAAGCTCGACGAGGTCCATTGGTCGGTCACGGAGAATCTGGAGACCGGCCTGACGCGCTATCGCGCCGGCGAGCTGGATTTCGTCGCACTAACCCGTGTGCATCTGGCCTGGGCGCGGGAAAACCTGCCCGACCAGTTGCGCTCGGCGCCGTCCAATTCGACGAGCCTGCTGTTCTTCAACATGGTCAAGGGCGCGCTGGCGAAGGATATCCGGGTCCGCGAGGCGCTTAATCTGGCGGTCAACCGTGAGGTGCTGGTCACCAAGATCGACCCGCGCGGCGAGCCGCCGGCCTATGGCATGGTCCCGCCGATCACCAGCGACTACACGGCGCAGAGCATGTCGTTCAAGGGCACGCCGATGACCGATCGACTGAAGCAGGCAAAAGATCTGATGGCCGCTGCCGGCTATGCGGCCGACCATCCTTTGAGCCTCACTGTCAGCTACCCGACGGACGAGACCGCGCGTCAGATCCTGCTGGCGCTATCGGCGATGGTGGCGCCGGTCGGGATCGATCTCAAGCTGCAGAACATGGAGTGGCAGGTCTTCGTGTCCACCACGAACCAGCGCAATTTCGACATTGGCTTCTACGCGCTGTCGGGCACCTATGACGACTACGAGAACGGGCTCGATAATTGGCGCTCCGACGCGGGGCTCGCCAACCCGTCCGGCTATGCCAATCCCAAGTTCGACGACCTATTTCACCGGGGCGGCACAGCGACCAGCATGGCGACGCGACGCGAGTTGATGCAGCAGGCCGAAAAGATTTTGCTCGACGATTACCCGATCGCGCCGCTGGAGTTCGGCCAGCGCAACGTGCTGGTCAATCCGAAGATCGAGGGCTACGTGACCGACGTGATCTACAACCAGTCGCGCTATCTCTCGTTCAAGCAATAGCCAAAGATCGTCATTCCCGCGCAGGCGGGAATCCAGCAAGAGCCGCGTCTGCGGCGACATAGGTTCTTGTTTCCGCGCTACCGCGCGTAGGGGCTGGATTCCCGCTTTCGCGGGAATGACGAAAAAGGAAAGTCATTTGCCATGCGCCCCCTCGCCCTCCTCGCCATCCTCGCCGCGGGCCTGCTTTCGTCCGTCGCCCAAGCCGAACAGGTCCTGCACCGTCTTTCGGAACAGGAGCCCGAGACGCTCGATCCGCAGAAAAGCTCAAGCGCCGGCCCGCTGGCGATCGACCGCGACCTGTTCACCGGCCTGCTGACGCTCGATGCCGAGGAAAAGGTCGTGCCCGGCGTGGCGCAGAGCTGGGAGATCGCGCCCGACGGGCTGACCTGGACCTTCCATCTGCGCGCCGACGCCAAATGGTCGAACGGCGAGCCGCTGACGGCGGATGATTTCGTCTATAGCTTCCGCCGTCTGGTCGATCCCGCGACCGCGGCGGCCGACCCGTCCGATCTGACCCAGCTGCAGAATTTCCAGGCGATCGTGTCGGGCGAGGAAAAGGACCTGACCAAACTGGGCGTCAAGGCGGTCGACGCCCATACGCTGACCCTGTCGCTGACCGCGCCCCGCATCGCGCTCAAATTCCTGCTGACCGATCCGCAGCTGTTTCCGCTGCATAAGGCCTCGATCGAGCAATGGGGCAATGCCTGGACCCAGCCCGAGCATCTGATCGGCAACGGCCCGTTCATGATGAAGAGCTGGGTGCCCCAGGCGCAGATCGTGGTGACGAAGAATCCGACCTTCTACGATGCCGCGTCAGTCAAGCTCGACGAGGTCGATTGGATCGTCACCGAGGATCTGAAGGCCGGCCTGCTGCGTTATCGCGCCGGCGAGCTCGACTGGATGCGGCTGACGCGCCAGGATCTGCCCTGGGCCAAGCAGAACCTGCCGGACCAGCTACGCACCGCCGATGCGAATGGATTCACCTTCATCTTCTTCAACATGAAGCAGGGGCCACTCGCCGGCCCGGCGCATAAGGACCTGCGCGAGGCGCTCAACCTGGCGATCGATCGCGACGTGCTGGTCACCAAGATCGATCCGCGCGGCGAAAAGCCGGCCTATGGCATCATCCCGCCGATCACCAGCGACTATACGCCCCAGCATATGCCGCTGATGGACATGACGATGCCGGCGCGGCTGGCCAAGGCCAAGGCGCTGATGACGGCGGCTGGCTATGGGCCGGACCATCCGCTCACGCTGAAGCTCAGCTACACGACGGACGACAACACGCGCCAGATTCTGTTGGCGGTCGCCGCGATGTGGAAACCGATCGGCGTCGATGTCACGCTGGAAAACATGGAATGGCAGGTCTTCGTCAATACCGTCGACCAGCGCAATTACGAGATCGGCTATCTGAGCCTGGTCGGCAGCTATGACGATTACGAGGACGGTCTCACCAATTACCGGAGCGACGCCGGCACCTTCAATGTCAACGGCTATGCCAATCCGACGTTCGACGACCTGTTCCATCGCGGCGGCGCGGCGACCGATCCGGTCGAGCGCCGCCGGCTGATGGAACAGGCGGAGCAGGTCGTGCTCGGCGACTATATCCTGGCCCCGCTCGAATTTCTGTCGCTCAACGTGGTGGTCAACCCGAAGCTCCAGGGCTATGTGACGAAGGTCATCTACGACCAGTCGCGCTACCTGTCGTTCAAAGAATAGCGAGAGCCATCACTCCCATGCGCCCCATCGCCCTCCTGACCATCCTCGCCGCCGGCCTGCTCGCGACCTCCGCCGCCCGGGCCGACCACATGCTGCGCCGGGCGAACGAGGCCGAGCCGGAATCGCTCGACCCGCAGAAGACGACCGGGCTCTATGAGAGCAATATCGAGCGCGATCTGTTCGTGGGATTGCTGGCGCTCGACCCGGCGATGAAGGTGGTGCCGGGCATCGCGGAGCGCTGGGAGGCCAGCGCCGACAAGAAGCTTTGGACCTTCCATCTGCGCCATGACGCCAAATGGTCGAACGGCGATCCGGTCACCTCGGCCGATTTCCTCTACAGCTTCCGCCGCCTGGTCGATCCGAAGACCGCCGCGTCCGAAACGGAAGAAATCCGCGACGTCGTCAATGCCGAAGCAATCATTGCCGGCACGGAAAAGGATCTGACCCGGCTCGGCGTCGCCGCCCCCGATCCCTACACGCTCGTTCTGACTCTGCAGCAGCCGCAGATCATGCTGCCGCTGCTGCTGACCGACAATAATATGGTGCCGCTCGATCGCAAAGCGGTCGAAGGCAATCCCGACTGGACCCGGCCAGGCAAGATCGTCACCAACGGGCCGTTCACGCTCGAGGACTGGACGCCCAATTCCGAGATCGTGCTGAAGAAGAGCGCCAGCTATTTCGATGCGGCCCAGGTGGCGCTCGACGGCGTGCGCTGGGTCATGTCGGACAATCTGGACACCGGCTTCAAGCGCTTCCGCGCCGGCGAACTCGACATCGCCCGCGTGCCGCGCAGCCAGATCCGCTGGGCACACGAGAATCTGGCGGCGGCGCTGCGCACCGGCGACGTGTTCGGCCAGAGCGCCCTGCTGTTCGACATGAAGAACGGTCCATTCGTCGGCCGTCCTAAACTGCGCGAGGCGCTGTCGCTGGCGGTCGATCGCGATCTGATCGTGACCAAGATCGTGCCCGAAGGCCAGAAGAGCGCCTATTCGCTGGTCCCGCCATCGACCAGCGACTACACGGTGCCGATGTATGATTGGAAAGACCAGCCGATGGCCGAGCGGTTGGCGCGCGCCAGGCAGCTGTTGTCGGAGGAAGGCTACGGCCCGGACCATCCGTTCAAGTTCGAACTCACCTACACGACCAACGATCAGACCCGCACCATGCTGCTGGCCATCGCCGCGATGTGGAAGCCGCTCGGCGTCGAGGTCACGCTGCAGAACCAGGAATGGCAGGTCTACGAGAGTACCCTGCGCCAGAAGACCTATGCCATGGGCTCCCTGGGCGAAATCGTCACCTATGACGACGCTGCCCAGTTCCTGGAGCCCTATACCGTCACCTCGACCGATCAGAACACGATCGGCTATGCCAATCCGGCCTACGACAAGCTGATGGCGGCGGCCTCGGTCGCGACCGACATGCAGAGCCGGGCGGCGCTGCTCGAGCAGGCGGAGAAGATCATCCTGGCCGACTATGCCGAGATCCCGCTGTATTATCAGACCATCAACATGCTGGTGTCGCCCAAGGTCGGCGGATGGCGCAACGCCAACCCCTATATCCCGAGCCGCTATCTCTCGCTGCAGGATTGACGCCCATGCTCCGTTCGCTCGCCACGGCCGCCGTCGCATTGCTGCTGTTCCAGACCGCCCAGGCCGAACCGGCCCGGATCCTGCGCCGCGGGCTCGACAGCGAGGTCGAATCGCTCGACCCGCAAAAAGGCATCGCGCTCTTTGACGTCGAGATCCAGCATGAGCTGATGGAAGGGCTGACCGCGCTCGACATGGATCTGAAGCCGGTGCCGGGTGCGGCACTCAAGTGGGACGTATCGGCCGACAGCCTGACCTATACCTTCCACTTGCGCCCCAACGGCAAATGGTCGAACGGCGATCCGCTGACCGCGGCCGATTTCGTCTATGCCATGCGCCGCGGCGTCGATCCCAAGACCGGCGCCTCCGACCCGACCGCACTGCGGCCGATCCTCAACGCCGAGGCGATCATCGACGGCACGGAAAAGGACGTGACCAGGCTGGGCGTCGAGGCGCTAGATCCGCTGACCCTGCGCATCCGGCTGCAGGCGCCCTGCGTGATCTTTCCGCTGCGGATGACCGACAATTCGGCGATGCCGCTGCACCGCGCCAGCATCGAGCAATGGGGCAATGACTGGCCGAAGCCCGGTCATTTCGTCGGCAACGGCGCCTTCGTGCTGAAGGACTGGGTGCCGCAGTCCAAGATCACGCTGGTCAAGAACCCGCTCTATCACGACGCGGCGGCGGTCAAGCTCGACGAGGTCGACTATCTGGACACCGAGGACCGGGTCAGCGGCATGCGGCAGTGGGAAGCCGGCGAACTCGACGAATTCGACTATCTGCCGGCCACGGAATTGAAGCGGTTGAAGCAGACCTATGGTGCCGAAGTCCTGGAGGCGCCGATCAACGACCATAGTTTCCTGACCGTCAACATGACGCGCGGACCGCTGTCCGAGGATCTGCGCCTGCGTCAGGCGCTCAGCATGGCGATCGATCGCGAGACGATCGTGAACAAGGTAACCCAGAACGGCAGCCTGCCGGCCTATGGCTTCATACCTCCAGTCATTCCCGACTACGTCTCGCAGCCGATGGCGTTCAAGGCCCTGCCCCAGCCCGAGCGGCTGGCCCAGGCGAAGGCCTTGATGCGGGCGGCCGGGTATGGCCCGGATCATCCACTGAAACTCTCGCTGATCTATGCGACCAGCGAACAGACCCGGACCCAACTGCTCGCCATCGCCGCCATGTGGCGGCAGATCGGCGTCGAAACGACGCTCGACAATATGGAATGGTCGGTCTACCTGAACCGAGTCCAGCAGAAGGACTATGATATCGGAATTATGGCTGAATACGGCCTCTACAACGAGCCCGAGGACGGCTTCACCAACTATGTCTCCAGCAATATTTCGTATAATTACCCCGGCTATCACAGCGCGGTATTCGACCAGTTGGTCCATGATGGCAAGGTCGCAACCGATCTCGCGACGCGCAACCACCTGTTCGAGCAGGCCGAGCGGCAGATGATGACCGACATGCCGGTCATCCCGTTGACCGACGTCGTCCAGCACACGCTGGTGCACAAGCGGGTCATCGGCTGGCGCGCGAACGTGGTCTACCCGCAGAGCCGATACCTGTCGGTCGCGGATTAAACGGAGGTTTGACATGTTCGACCATGTGGGCTTCACCGTCAGCGACTATGACCGGGCCAAGCACTTCTATCAGGCGGCGCTGGCCCCGCTCGGCCTCGCGCTGCTGTTCGAGGTGACGGCGGCCGAGACCGGGGCCGAAAGCCATGCCGGCTTCGGCACGCCGGGCCGGCCGTTCTTCTGGATCGGCACCGGCGCCCAGCCGACCCGGTCGCTGCATGTGGCTTTCGCGGCGCCCGACCGCGCCACGGTCGATGCATTCCACCAGGCGGCCCTTGCGGCCGGAGGCACCGACAATGGCGCGCCGGGCCTGCGGCCGCACTACAGCGCCGACTATTACGGCGCCTTCGTGCGCGACGCGGACGGCAACAATATCGAAGCGGTTTGCCGCGGGGCGGCATAGGACGGAAGCGCGGAACCTGCCGCCGTTACGGTACGCGGAAATGGAGATGCGGTTGCCGCATGTCGACGCCTTTGGCGAAAAATTGGTCCATGACGAGGGAGAGGAACGTCGCAACATCGGCAATTTGCGCATGAGCCTTCACGACCGCGGCGATGAGAGCCGCGCGGCTCCCGGTGAAACTGCCTTTCATCTCACTATGGTACTTGGGTTCTTCCGCCCAGGCGATCCCGGGCGCGACCGTGGCATAGAAGGCGGCGAGCGATCCGCCGGGCTTCACGCCGGTGGCTTGCACGGCCGCCACGATGCCATCGCGGACCCAGTCCGCCTTCGGACCGTCGACATGGTCATAGTACACCACAAACTTATCCAGCTTGATCGGCTCGACCCGCATGACATCCGCAAGCGCCGTGTCCTTCCAATCGATGATATTCCCGAGATAAACCTTGAACTCTCGGATGTGCCGGGCAAAGTCCGTCGTCGCAGGCGCGTTGACGGACGCGGCTGATGCCGCCCCTGCCGACGTTGCGGCGGTGGCGGCCGGCGCGACGGCGGTCGCCGTTTCCGCCGGCATCGACCTGAAGCGTCGGATGAACATATTGGCCAGCTTCAACCCATCCTGCTGAGACCTCAGATTAAAGACGATCCGCCGCTGGGTTCCAATTTTATTCGACTTTTCGCAGTTTTTATTGAAAACGTGATAATAATCCGGGTCGAGAAGATCGAAATTACTGATCGCTTCTTTCTCACTGTCTTGTAATTTTTTTTGCTTCTGCTTTTGAACTGAATATTTGCCGTCGCTTCCGGAATTCAGGAGAGATTCAAGACTCATCAAATGAGAATGAAGATATTGGCTCTTCGATTCAAATCCCAAAAGATTATAGACAACTGTTTCGATCTTATCTGTAGAGTCACTTTTACCAAGCGCGACTCTGACGCCATTCTTATAGTAGCAATTGTAGATTCTTTTCAATGCAAGAGCGTTTCTTTGTTTGTCGGCGTCCTGCAGCGGCGCGGTGATGGCCGTCGCCGTGGCGGTGGATGCCCCGGCAGTGGACGCCGCAGTGGCGGTAGCTTCCTTGGCCGCGGCGCGCTGAACGACCCGCGATGGGTTGAGCGGCACCGGCCATGCCGGTTGTCGCCGCACGGCGGCGGCCCACGGCGGGAACACCGGGCGCGGCGGCAGCTTGACGGGCTGGATCGACACCGACGTGAACGCGGCACGCTGGCGCTGCATCACACCGGCTGCCGGCGATGGGGCCGGAGCACCCGGCCAAACGGCAGGCGCGGCAGACTTCGGTCGTGCCGCAGCGCCCGACAGGGTCGGCGGCGGCGGGACGACGGGACGGGCATCCGGCCCGGCAGGCCGACGCTGCGCCGTTGCCGCCGTCCGGAACGCCGCAAACGGCGGCGGGGGCACGGGTGCGCGCGGCTTGGTCGGCATCCGCCCTCTCCCTCAGCCGGTTCCTCAGCGCTCTATTGTATCCGAGCGGGCCCAAACCACAACCCAGACGGGATCAGAATTGGCAATTTTTAGGGATCCCGCCTCAGGGCTTCGCGATCCCATCGGGATGCAGGTCCATCGCTTCGATATTGTCGCGCGCGGCGTCGGCGGCCGGCGAGTCGGGGGCCAGCTGCAGTACCTTGATCCAGTCGGCATGGGCGCCCTTGTCGTCCTTTTCCAGGCGCCGGATATTGGCGCGCTCCAGCCAGGCGTCGGCCGAGTCGGGCGCGGCCTTCACCGCATCGTCGGCATCCGCGCGCGCCGCCTTCAGATCGCCGGACAGCCGGTTGGCGGCGGCGCGATAGGTCAGCACCTCGCCGCGCGCGGCTCCGCCGGTCAGCGCCTTGTTGAGATCCTGCTTGGCGGCCTTGTAATCCTTGGCGGCGGCATGGACCCGGGCCCGGTCGACCAGCAACGACGGGTCCTTGGGATCGAGCCCGATCGCCGCCGTCAGGTCCGCCCGCGCCTTTTCGGTCTGGCCGGCCTCAAGCCACGCCTCGCCCGCCTGGGACAGCACCTGGGCGCGCAGGCCCGGCGCCTCGCGCACCATCTCCTTGCCGAGCGTCTCCAGCTGATCGCCGGCAAGCGCATATTGCTTCAGGCCCATCAGCGCCACGCCGGCGCAATGTTCCGCCGGCAGGCCGCCACCATGCTCCCGCCAGACCGAGGCCATCTCGAACCCGTCGGCCGGCTGCTTGCGCGCCGTATCCATGCAGCGATCGTAGCTGGCCGCGTCGTTCTTGAGATCGGCGTCGGCCAGGGCCGCGCCCGAAACCAGACAGGCGACCACGGCCGGAAACAGGTGCGACAACAAGGCCCTGGCCCTGGCCTTGGCCACAAGCGAGCGTGAATGGTGGAACCGGCACGGACGTGGCATAGCTGACCTTCAATCGACGGGCCGGGCCAAGCGGCCGGCGGAATGCTTCTCGGGTTAAACAACGGGCATGGAATGATGGCAAGTCTGGGGCGATGGGGTTTTGCGGCAGTGGGGCTGGCGCTGATGGTCAATGGCCAGGACGCCGGGGCGACCGAGCCGCATGTGCTGCGGCGCTGGAACCAGGCGGAGCCGGAAACGCTCGATCCGCAGAAGTCGACCGGCGCGCAGGATGCCCAGGTCGAGCAGGACATTTATCAGGGCCTTTTGGTCTGGGATGTGAACAAGCATCCAGCTCCCGGCATTGCCGAGCGCTGGGACATCTCGCCCGACGGCCTGACCTATGTTTTCCATCTGCGTCATAACGCGAAATGGTCGAACGGCGATCCGGTCACCTCGGCCGATTTCCTCTATAGCTTCCGCCGCCTGGTCGATCCCAAGACCGCCGCTGGCGATATCGACCCCGTGCGCGATGTCGTCAATGCGGACGCGATCAACGCCGGCAAGATCAAGGATACGAGCCAGCTCGGCGTCGAAGCGCCCGATCCCTACACCTTCATCGCCCATCTGAACGCCCCCAACCTGGTGTTTCCCGAGCAGATGGTCGCCCGCTACGTCTATCCGGTGCATCGGGCGACGATCGAAGCCCATCCGAGCGACTGGACGCGGCCCGGCATCACGGTGACCAACGGCCCGTTCCTGCTGAAATCCTGGGTGCCGCACGATCAGATCGTACTGGTCAAAAACCCGGACTATTTCGATGCGGCGGCGATCAAGCTGGACGAGGTCGATCACATCGTCTCCGACGACGACGGCACCGCGTTGAAGCGCTACCTGTCGGGCGACATGGACATCACGCGCGCGCCGACGCGCCAACTGGTGGCGCTGCGCAAGGACTACCCGACAGAACTGCATACCGGCATCATGCGCGCGACCTATTTCATGCCGTTCAACATGACGCGCGGGCCGCTCGGGACCGACGTCCGCCTGCGCGAGGCGCTGGCCATGACGGTCGATCGCGAGACGATCGTCGCCAAGATCCTGCCGCGCGGCCAGACCCCTTCCTACAGCTTCACGCCCGACGTCATCGGCAGCCGGGGCTATCGGCCGCAGAAGTTCGATTTCGCCGATCAGCCCCTGGCCGAGCGGATCACCCGAGCGCAGGCCTTGCTGAAGGCGGCCGGCTACGGTCCGGACCATCCGCTGAAGGTGACGATCAGCTACACGACCAACGACGAACTGCGCAACCTGATGAGCGCCATCGCCAGCATGTGGAAGACCAGCCTGGGGGTCGAGACCACGCTCGACAATCAGGAATTCCAGGTACTGCTGGCGAACCTGCGCCAGCATACCTTCGAGATCGCCTCGCTCGCCCTGTCGATCGATTTCGATGACCCGGTGCAGTATCTGCGCATCAACCTGAGCGATGCCGGCGATTTCAATTCGGCCGGCTATGCCAATCCGGCCTATGACGACCTGATGCGCCAAGCCCGGGTGGCGCTCGATTGGCCGACGCGCAACGCATTCGCGGAAAAGGCAGAGCGCTTGTTCATGAACGACGTGCCCTATATCCCGCTGTTCTCCTACGCCAACAACTTCATGGTGAAGCCCCGGGTCATGGGCTGGCGCAACAACGAGGCGGATTCGCCCAGCCGCTTCCTGTCGGTCACGGACTGAAGCCGTTGCCCCGCCTGTTCTGTTTGGGTCTGGGCTATACCGCACTCGCTCTCGCCCGCCGGCTGCGGCCTCAGGGCTGGGCGATCGGCGGCACCTGCCGCGAGCCGGACAAGGCCGCAACCCTTCGCGCCGGCGGGATCGATGCCATTGTCGATCCGGACGACGCACGCCGCCTGATCGCGATGGCCACCCACCTGCTGGCCTCGATCCCGCCGGACGCCGATGGCGATCCGGCGCTGGCGCTGTGGGGTCCGGCGATCGCGCGGCACCCGGGACTGGCCTGGGTCGGATATCTGTCGACCACCGGGGTCTATGGCGATCGGGACGGCGATTGGGTCGACGAGACCGCGCCGCTCGCGCCGACCGGCGAGCGCGGCCAGCGCCGCGTCGAGGCCGAGGCCGCCTGGTCGGCGCTGCTGCCCGGCGTGCCGGTCCATATCTTCCGTCTCGCCGGCATCTACGGCCCCGGCCGCAGCGCGCTCGACACGGTCCGCGCCGGCCGCGCCCAGCGCGTGGTCAAGCAGGCCCAGGTGTTCAGCCGGATCCATGTCGACGACATCGCCCAAGTCCTGGCCGCCTCGATCGAGCGGCCGCGGCCGGGGGCGGTCTACAACGTCTGCGACGACAATCCGGCCCCGCCGGACGAGGTCATCGCCCATGCCTGCGCGTTGCTGGGCGTCGCGCCGCCGCCGGAAGTGCCGTTCGACCAGGCCCAATTGAGCGACATGGCGCGCAGCTTCTATGCCGACAACAAGCGGGTGGCGAACGGGCTGATCAAGGCGGAACTGGGCGTGCGGCTGGCGTACCCGGATTATCGGACCGGGCTGCAGGCGCTGCTGGAGCAGCCGTGATTTCTCAGGGGTGTGGCGGACGAGCCGGTCAAGTCGAGGTTGAGATGCCCGTCTCGAGCAACTTCGCGAACTGCTGCGGCGGTACCGGTCGGCTGAAATAATATCCTTGCGCCTCGTCACAGTGGTGCGCCCGAAGAAATGCCAGTTGCTCGAGTGTTTCCACGCCCTCGGCAACGACCCGCAGCTTGAGACTCCGGGCCATGCCGATCACGGCCTTCACGATGATCGCATCATGCTCCGAGCTGTTGAGCCGGCGGACGAACGACTGATCGATTTTGAGAGCATCGATCGGGAATTTACTGAGATAGCTCAGGCTGGAATAGCCGGTGCCGAAGTCGTCGACCGCCACTTGTACCCCGATTTCCCGTAGGGTTTGGAGGGTCGATGCCGCCGACTCGGCGCGCTTCATGAGAACGCTCTCGGTCAGCTCCAGTTCGAGCGACGTGGGGTCCATCCCCGTTTCGTTGAGGATTGCGAGCAGTCCCCGAAGAAAATATTCGTCGCGAAACTCCATCGCGGAGACGTTGACGGCCATGGTCATTGTCGGCAACCCCGCCGCCGCCCAGGCGCGGGCTTGCTGGCACGCTTCACGAAAGACCCAGGTGCCGATCGGCAGCATGAGGCCGCAATCTTCCGCAACGGGAATGAACTGCGCCGGAGAAATCGCCCCCCGCGTCGGATGCATCCAGCGTATCAGCGCCTCCGCCCCGGTGATCGCTCCCGTCGCCAAATCGATCTTCGGCTGATAGTGCAACGCGAATTCCTGCCGTTCCAAGGCGCGTCGCAAACTACCCTCGATGGATTGTCGCTCGACCGCTCGGACGTTCATGGCCGGCTTGAAGAACCGGTAGCTCTGACGGCCATCTTCCTTCGCCTGGTACATCGCGGTATCCGCGTTCTTGACCAGCGTCTCCGCATCCACGCCGTCGTCCGGGTAGACGCTCACCCCGATGCTCGAGTTGATCTGAAGATCATGCTGCTCGATCGAATGAGCCGCCGCCACCGATTGCAGCATTCTTCCCGCGGTCGTGACGACATCTTCCGAGCATTCCACTTCGGACAACAGCACGACGAATTCATCGCCGCCCTGGCGGCTCACGGTGTCGGTCTCACGGACACAGCCGACCAGGCGATGCGCAACGGATTGCAGCAGCTTATCGCCGATCGGATGGCCCAGAGAATCGTTGATATGCTTGAAGCCATCCAGATCCAAGAACAGTACCGCGACTTTTTTCTTATGACGGCGCGCCGCGACGATGGCCCGGCCGACCCGGTCGTTCAGCAGCATTCGATTGGGCAAGCCGGTCAGAAAATCATGCTGAGCGAAATGAACCATCTGCTGCGCCGCCGCCCTGGCCGCACTCACGTCGCGCAGAACGATGACCGATCCGGTGGCCTGCCCGTGCCGGTCGTGGATCGGAGAGACGGAGTCCTCGACCGGAATTTCCGATCCGTCCCGTCGCACAAGGACAAAGTTCGGCGACAGGGGAACCGGGCGATTTCGCCCGATCGCCACCTCCGCAGGATCCGGGGCAATTTCACGACTGGTGGCGTCCAGAATGCGGAAAACCTCGGCGAGCGGCCGGCCTGCCGCTTCCGGCCCCGGCCACCCGGTCATCTTCTCGGCAACGAGGTTGAGAAAGGTGATCCGTCCGGCGATGTCGGTACAGCCGACGGCGTCGCCGATGGAATTGAGCGTCACCTGGGCGCGCTCCTTTTCCTCGAACAACGCCTCTTCCATGATGTTGCGCTCGATCGCGTAGCGAAGCGCCCGCAGCAGTCCCCGTGTCTCGATCTGGCCTTTGATAAGATAGTCCTGCGCGCCTTGCTGCAACGCCAGCGCGGCCAACGCCTCGTCATCCAGGCCGGTCAGCACGACCAGAGGGACGCGGGGTGCGGCGGCGTGAGCTCGCCGCACTGCGCCCAAGCCCTGGACATCGGGCAAGCCAAGATCGAGCAGAATAATATCGACCGGTTGCTCTGAAAGATATTTCTCGGCCTCGCTCATGCACGCGACGTGGGTCATTTTCGTATTATGCGGCCCCTGTTCGTTGAACATCTCTCGAAACAACCGGACATCTCCCGGATTGTCTTCGACAAGAAGGAGAACCTTCATCGCGGACGCGGTCATCTCCTTTGCCTCTGCTGCGGGAGTTTTACTTTCATCAACCAGAAATCATTGATGCTCTTCACAATGCTCTCGAACGCGTCCAACTGCACCGGCTTGCTGAGATAGCAATTCGCCTGGAGCTGATAGCTCTTCACAATGTCCGCTTCCGCCTCGGACGTCGTCAGGATGACGGTCGGGATCGTTTTCAGGCCGTCATCCGCCTTGATGTGCGCCAGAACCTCGCGGCCATCCATCTTGGGCAGGTTCAGATCCAGCAGGATGAGGTCCGGGCGGGGAGCATGGAGATGGCTCCCTTCCTGTCGCAAAAACGCCATGGCATCGACACCGTCGAACGCGACATGCAGGCGAACCGACCGGTTGGCATCGCGGAAGGCCTCCTGCGTCAGCCGGACATCTCCCGGACTGTCCTCGACCAAAAGAACCTCGATGGGGATACCGTCGTCTCCGAGGATGCGCATGGTTCCCACTCAACTTTCCGACAGGACGAAATGGAAGGTGGAGCCCTCCCCGAGTTCTGAATCGACCGAGATGCTGCCGCCGTGCCGCTCGACGATCTTTTTGCAGATGGCCAATCCGATTCCGGTACCGGCGAACTCTTCGCGCTTATGGAGCCGCTGGAACATTCCGAAAATCTTTTCAAAATACTGCGGATCGATTCCCAGCCCGTTGTCTCGAACAGAAAACATCCACTTCTTCCCGTCCGTGTTTTCGGCGGAAATATGAACGCGCGGCGTACCGGGTCCTTGATATTTGAGGGCATTGCCGACGAGGTTCTGGAACAGCTGAATGAGTTGCATCTCATCGGCCAGGACCGGCGGCAGAGCGTCATGCGTGATCAGCGCGCCATTTTCCTCGATCGCGCCGCGGAGATTGATGAGCGCTTGCTCTAACGCATCCTCGCTCGAGGTCTCGAGCAAGTCTTTCCCTTTGGTCCCGACGCGCGAATAAGCCAGCAGGTCCTGGATCAACCGCTGCATCCGGTTTGCCCCATCGACCGCGAAGGCGATGAATTCATCCGCATCCGAGTCGAGCTTGCCTTTGTAGCGTCTGGACAGCAGCTGGGTGTAGCTGGCCACCATGCGGAGCGGCTCCTGCAGATCGTGCGAGGCGATGTAGGCGAACTGTCCCAATTCCTCGTTCGAGCGATTGAGCTCGTCCATCTTCTGCAACAGGTGCGCTTCGGCCGCCCTGCGTGTGGTAATGTCGCGGATCGCCGCCGTCGTCAGAGTTCCTTCGGCGCTTTCCAGCGGACCCAGGATGATCTCGATCGGAAAATCGCTGCCATTCTTGCGCCGGCCGGTGAGCTCTATCCCCGTTCCCATCTCCGGCATCCGTCCGTCTTCCAGAGAGCAACGACCGTCCGAGAGCAGGCGCCCGATCTGGCCCTCGGGGATTATCTTCTGCACCTTCTGGCCGACAAGCTCATCGCGGTGATAGCCGAACTGCTTCTCGGCCTGGAGATTCAGCAGGACGATCTGGCCGCCCTCGTTCACCATCACCATCGCGTCCGGCGCCGCTTCCAACAGGCCGCGATGCCGTTCCTCCGTCTGCGCCAGATGGGCTTCCGCCGCCTTGCGCACGCTGATGTCGCGGATCGCCGCCGTCACCAGGATGCCTTCGGCGCTGCCGAGCGGGCTCAGCATCAACTCGATCGGGAACGCACTGCCGTCCTTGCGCCGCCCGACGAGTTCGATCCCGGTGCCGATCTGCTGCGCCAGCGCCTCGGCCGCGGTCCGGGTCCCGTCCGAGAGCAGCCGTTCCGCGAAGCCTTCCGGGATGATGTTCGTCACCTTCTGGCCGACAAGCTCGTCGCGGTGATAGCCGAACCGCTGCTCCGCCTGGAGATTCAGCAGGACGATCTCGCCCTCCTCGTCCACCACCACCATCGCATCCGGTGCGGCTTCCAACAGGCCGCGATATCGCTCCTCCATCTGCGCCAGATGGGTTTCGGCCGCCTTGCGCACGCTGATGTCGCGGATCGCCGCCGTCACCAGGATGCCTCCGGCGCTGCCGAGCGGGCTCAGCATCAGCTCGATAGGGAACAGGCTGCCGTCCTTGCGCCGGCCGGTGAGTTCGATCCCGGTGCCGATCTGCTGCGCCAGCGCCTCGGCCGCGGTCCGGGTCCCGTCCGAGAGCAGCCGTTCCGCGAAGCCTTCCGGGATGATGTTCGTCACCTTCTGGCCGACGAGTTCGTCGCGCTGATAGCCGAACCGCTGTTCTGCCTGGAGATTCAGCAGGACGATCTCGCCCTCCTCGTCCACCACCACCATCGCGTCCGGCGCCGCTTCCAACAGGCCGCGATATCGCTCCTCCATCTGCGCCAGATGGGTTTCGGCCGCCTTGCGCACGCTGATGTCGCGGATCGCCGCCGTCACCAGGATGCCTTCGGCGCTGCCGAGCGGGCTCAGCATCAGCTCGATCGGGAACACGCTGCCGTCCTTGCGCCGGCCGGTGAGTTCGATCCCGGTGCCGATCTGCTGCGCCAGCGCCTCGGCCGCGGTCCGGGTCCCGTCCGAGAGCAGCCGCTCCGCGAAGCCTTCCGGGATGATGTTCGTCACCTTCTGGCCGACGAGTTCATCGCGCTGATAGCCGAACCGCTGCTCCGCCTGGAGATTCAACAGGACGATCTCGCCGCCCTCATCCACCACCACCATCGCGTCCGGCGCCGCTTCCAACAGGCCGCGGTATTTCGCCTCCGATTCCTTGCTCTCGCTGAGATCATGGCTGAACTCGGAGAAGCCTCGCAGATTTCCGGCCGGGTCGCGCAATGCCGTGAAAGCGAGGCTCGCCAGAAATTGCGAACCGTCTTTCCGTCTGCGGATGCTTTGTTCCTCATGCCGGCCCTTCGCCGCGGTCAGGCGGAGCACCTCTTCCGGACGACCGCGCTCGATATCGCCGAGGGGAAAGAAGCAGGAGAAATTGCGCCCAATGATCTGGTCGGCCGTATAGCCTTTGATGCGCTCGGCGCCGGCATTCCAGCTGACGACCTGGCCGCACGGGTCCATCAAGTAGATCGCATGATCCTCGACACCGTCGAGGAGCATCCGATAGCGATCTTCGCTCTCCCGGAACTCCTCTTCCATCAACCGGCGCTGCCCCTCCAGCTCCGCCAGATGGGTTTCGGCCGCCTTGCGCACGCTGATGTCGCGGATCGCCGCCGTCACCAGAATGCCCTGGGCGCTTTCCAGCGGACTCAGCATGAGCTCGATCGGAAACTCGCCACCATCCTTGCGTCGCCCAATGAGTTCGATCCCGGTGCCAATCTGCTGCGCCAGCGCCTCGGCCGCGGTTCGAGTCCCATCGGCGAGCAGCCGTTCCGCGAATCCTTCCGGAATGATGGTCGTGACCTTCTGACCGAGGAGGTCATCGCGGCCATATCCAAACTGCTTTTCCGCTTGAAGATTCAGCAGGACGATTTCGCCATTCTCGTTCACGACCACCATCGCGTCCGGGGCCGCCTCAAGCAATTTTGAATGCTGCAGCAACGAAATTCCGCCGCACTCCAGACGAAAATTACTAAATATCGTCGATAGATTTGCTTTCATTTTCGTATTTTTAATATAAATTACTAACAAAAAATTAAAATTGTGTCGGATCAATAAGATCGTTCGAGGTTTTATTTATTTAGATGGAGAATTTTACTATTATAAATTTCTCGCATAACGAGGAAAAGTATATAAATTCCCTCAATGATTTATCCCTTTGATGTGGAAAATTCCTCGATAAAACAGCCTGAACGGCAGACCGGGCCTCGCTCCGTGGATGTCTCCCGAGCGAGCGCTCAGGGCGCCGCTCGCGGCTGACTCAGCTCCGTCACCGCGGCCTCGATCCGCGCCAAGTGCCCCGGCTCGGATAGCCGATGGTCGCCGTCCTTGATCAAGGTGACCATGACGTCGGTCGAGGCCAGCGCGTCCGCCAACTCGACCGAGAGCTGCCAGGGCACGTCCGGATCCTTCGTGCCGTGCAGCAGGCGGACCGGGCAGCCGATCGGAATCGGTCCGGGCAGCAGGAGGCGATCCCGCCCCTCCTCGATGAGATTGGCGGTGATGACATAGCCGGCGGGATCGTAGAGCGACGGCACGGTGATGAAGCCATCCGTCGCGAGTCGGGCCCGAAATGCCTCGGAAAGCTTCGGCCACATCAGGCGTTCGGTGAAATCGCTGGCGCAGGCGATACCGACCAGGCCCGCGATACGATCGGGCCGGGCCAGCGCCACATGCTGCATGATCCAGCCACCCATGGACGAGCCGACCAGGATCTGCGGCCCCCGGGTCAGGCGGTCGAGCACCTCGATCGCGTCCTGGATCCAGTCGCCGACCGTGTGCTGCGCGAAATTCGGCGCGCCGGCGCCATGGCCGCGATAGTCGAAGCGAACGAACGCCTGTCCTCGTCTCCGGGCGACGGTCGCCAGATGCGTCGCCTTGATCCCGGTCATGTCGGAACGGAAGCCGCCCAGGAAGACGATGCCCGGGCCTTTACCCGATTGTCTGAGGTAGGCGATTGAAGCCCCGCCCTCGCGTGCTAGGATGCCAGCCTCCTCGGCGCTTTCCGGCATCGGTTCGTGTTGCATTTCCCTCGTTCCATCAGGCTGACACCGTGAGCGCCGATCCTAGCACCCCCTTTCCCGACGTCCCAGGCGCGATGCCCGAGGCGGCCGCCGGCCGCCCGCCGGCCGTGCTGCAAGTACTGCCCGCGCTGGTCACCGGCGGGGTCGAGCGCGGCACCGTCGAGATCGCCCAGGCGCTGGTCAAGGCCGGCTGGCGCGCGGTCGTCGCCTCGGCCGGCGGCACCATGGTGCGCGAAATCGAACGCGCCGGCGGCACGCACATCACCCTGCCGCTCAAGACCAAGAACCCGTTCGGCATCCGGCGCAACATCCGTCATCTGGCCGAGTTGATCGAGCGCGAGAACATCGACCTGGTCCATGCCCGCAGCCGGGCACCGGCCTGGAGCGCCTATTTCGCCGCCAAACAGACCGGCCGGCCGTTCATGACGACGTTCCACAATGTCTATGGCGGCAAGGGCCGCCTGAAGCGCTGGTACAATTCGGTCATGGCGCGCGGCCTGCGCGTCATCGCCATTTCCCAGTTCGTCGGCCGGGCCGCGACCAAGATCTACGGCGTCGAGCAGGACCGGCTGCGCATCATCCCGCGCGGCGTCGACCTCAGCCGATTCGATCCGGAGATGGTGCACCCGTCCCGCCTGGTGCAATTGTCCAAGGAATGGCAGCTGAAGGACGGCTTGCCCGTCGTCATGCTGCCGGGCCGCGTCACGCGCTGGAAGGGCCATGTCGATTTGCTGCACGCCGCCCAGCGCCTGCCCCATCGCGATTTCCAGCTGGTGTTCGTCGGCGACCATGAACAGAAGCCGGGGTTCCGCGACGAGCTGATCACGCTGGTCAAGAAGCTGGGCCTGCAGGGCCATGTGCAACTGGTCGGCGATTGCCGCGACATGGCGGCCGCCTTCATGCTGGCCGACGTGGTCGTCTCGGCCTCGAGCGAGCCCGAGGGCTTCGGCCGGATCGCGGTCGAAGCCCAGGCGATGGGGCGTCCCGTGGTCGCGACCGACCATGGCGGCTCGCGCGAAACCGTGCTGCCGGGCGTCACCGGCTGGCTGGTGCCGCCCGGCGACCGCGGTGCGCTGTCGAAGGCGATCGGCGAAGCCTTGGCGCTGACGCCCGCGGCGCGCGCGGAGATGGCGTCCCGCGCCCGCGCGCTGATGATCCATAATTTCGACACAAGGCTGATGTGTGCGGCGACGCTCGCGGTCTATACCGAGATCCTGTTCCCGGACCATCACGCCGAGCCCGTCGCGACGCCGGCGCTCGAAGGCGCGCTGGGCTGATCTGCCCCGCCGAACGGTTGCGGCAGGGGCCCAAGCTGATATAAACCCATCCATCCCGAGACCCGTCCAGGAAACCCACGCCTTGGCTCCCGACTCAGCCGCCTTGCATCCGATCACCGTCACGCTTCCCGATGGCGCCACGCGCACGTTCGAGACTCCCGTGACCGGTGCCGAGATCGCGGCATCGATCGGGGCCGGTCTCGCCAAGGCGGCGCTCGCCATCAAGATCGACGGCAAGCTGATGGATCTGAGCCACGTCATCGATCATGACGTGCAGATCGCCATCATCACGCCGAGGCAGCCGGAAGGGCTGGAGCTGATCCGCCACGACACGGCGCATATCATGGCCGAGGCGGTCCAGGCGCTGTATCCGGATGCCCAGGTCACGATCGGCCCGTCGATCGAGAACGGCTTCTATTACGATTTCGCCCGCGACAAACCCTTCACGCCCGACGATCTGATCGCCATCGAAACGAAAATGCGCGAGATCGTGGCGCGCGACGAGAAGTTCGTCCGCGAAGTCTGGCCGCGCGACCAGGCCATCGCGTATTTCGAAAAGATCGGCGAGACATACAAGGCCGAGCTGATCCGCGATCTGCCGGAGAGCGAGCCGATCTCGGTCTATCGCCAAGGCGAATTCCTCGACCTGTGCCGCGGGCCCCATGCGCCCTCGACCGGCAAGATCGGCACGGCGTTCAAGCTGATGAAGCTGGCCGGCGCCTATTGGCGCGGCGACCATCGCAACCCGATGCTGCAGCGGATCTACGGCACGGCCTGGGCCAGCGACAAGGACCTGGCGCAATATCTGTTCCAGATCGAGGAAGCCGAGAAGCGCGACCATCGCAAGCTGGGCCGTGAGCTCGACCTGTTCCATCAGCAGGAAGAGGCCGCCGGCCAGGTGTTCTGGCACCCCAAGGGCTGGACGCTGTACCGCATCATCGAGAATTACGTGCGCATGCGGCTCGACCGCTCCGGCTATCGGGAAGTACGCACGCCGCAGCTGGTCGACAAGTCGCTGTTCGTGGCGTCCGGCCATTGGGACATGTATGGCGACAACATGTTCAAGGTCGAGACCGAGCATGGCGAGGACGGCAAGCCCGGCCGCCAGTTCGGCGTAAAGCCGATGAACTGCCCGTGCCATGTCCAGATCTTCCGCCAGGGCCTGAAGAGCTATCGCGACCTGCCGCTCAGGATGGCCGAGTTCGGCGCCTGCCACCGCAACGAGGCATCGGGCGCGCTGCACGGCATCATGCGGGTGCGCGCCTTCACCCAGGACGACGCGCATATCTTCTGCACGGAAGACCAGGTCACGGCCGAGTCGGTCGCGTTCTGCGACCTGCTGCAGAGCATCTACAAGGACTTCGGCTTCGACGAGGTTTCGGTCAAGTTCAGCGACCGGCCCGACGTGCGCGCCGGCTCGGACGCGACCTGGGACAAGGCCGAGGGCGCGCTCAAGGCCGCGATCGAGGCCGCAGGCCTGCCCTACACGATGAACCCCGGCGAAGGCGCCTTCTATGGCCCGAAGCTGGAATTCGTGCTGCGCGACGCCATCGGCCGCGACTGGCAGTGCGGCACGCTGCAGGTCGATTTCGTCATGCCGGAGCGGCTGGACGCGTCCTATATCGGCGAGGACGGCCAGAAGCATCGGCCGGTCATGCTGCACCGGGCGATCCTGGGCTCCCTCGAGCGCTTCATCGGCATCCTGATCGAGCAGCACGCCGGGCGGATGCCGCTGTGGCTGGCGCCCGTGCAGGTCATGGTCGCCACGATCACGTCGGACGCCGACGATTACGCGCTGGCGGTCAAGGCGGCACTCGCCAAGGCCGGGATCCGCGCCGAAGTCGATCTGGCCAACGACAAGATCAATTACAAGGTCCGCCAGCATTCGCTGGCGAAGATCCCCGTGATGTTCGTCGTCGGCCGCCGCGAGGCCGACGAAAACACCGTCGCGATCCGCCGTCTGGGCGGCAAAGATCAAGAAGTGATTGCACTTGGCGACGCCATCACTAGATTGTCTGAAGAAGCCGCTGTTCCGTCTGCCCACGCGTGAGCGGGCGGGATTGCGTGCTTGACCGAAATGACCGGATCGGTGCCCGCGTGATGCCATCACGCCTGGCGCCCATATCCTTTGCACAATTAGGAGGCCGTACATAGCCAGACCACCCCTCAACCTCACGCCGTCCCGCGAGGGTCCGCGCATCAATGAGGAGATCAACGTCCCCAAAGTCCGCCTGGTCGATGAAAACGGCGAGATGGTCGGGGTCGTATCGAAGAGTGAGGCCATGGCGATGGCCGCCACCGCCGGCCTAGACCTGGTCGAAGTCGCCGCGGCGGCGGACCCACCGGTTTGCAAAATCCTCGACTATGGCAAGTTCAAGTACGAGGAACAGAAGAAGAAGAACGAGGCCAAGAAAAAGCAGAAGGTCATCGAGGTCAAGGAGATCAAGCTCCGCCCCGGCATCGATGATCATGACTATGACGTCAAGATGCGCAGCATGGTCAAGTTCGTAGAAGAAGGCGACAAGGTGAAGGTCACCATGCGCTTCCGCGGCCGCGAACTCGCCCATCAGGACATCGGCATGGGCGTGCTGATGCGCGTGCGCGACGACCTGGACGAGATCGCCAAGGTCGAGCAGTTCCCACGCATGGAAGGCCGGCAGATGACCATGGTGTTGTCGCCGCGCTGACTCGTTCGCGAGACGAGCCAGTAACGAAAACGGCCCGGCCGGGGAAACCCGCCGGGCCGTCGTCGTATCGATGGCATGAGTAGTTTCCGACCCTCCTCGCGCGCGCCTCCGCGGCGCTATCTTGCCGGGAGCAACCCATCCGGCAACGGGGACGGACAATGAGCCCGACCGAGCATCCCGGCGACGAGCGCGATGCGCTGCGTCGCGGCACACGGGTTTTCGAGGGGGCCGTGCTAAGGCGCAGCCTCTGGCAATTGGCGAATTCGTTCCTGCCCTTCCTGGCGCTCTCGGCGCTGATGTATTGGACGCTGCCGATCTCCCTGCTGCTGACGCTGGCCCTGGCGGTCGCGGCCGCGGGCTTCGCCGTGCGCATCTTCATCATCCAGCATGATTGCGGCCATGGCTCGTTCTTCCGATCGCGCGCCGCGAACCATGCGGTCGGCGCGCTGTGCAGCCTGGTCACGCTGACGCCGTACCTCATGTGGCGGCGCCAACATGCCGGGCATCACAGCCATTGGAACAATCTCGATCGCCGGCTCTCGGGCGCGGACATCTATTCCGGCTGCCTGACCGTCGCGGAATATCAGCGCCTGTCGGGCATCCGGCGCCGGTTCTATCGGCTGCTGCAGCATCCGGTCGTCTCCTGGGGCCTGCTGCCGCCGCTGATCTTCCTGCTGCTCTATCGCCTGCCGTTCGATGCACCGCCCAGCTGGCGCCGCGAACGGCGCGCCGTCCATCTGACCAACCTGGCGCTGCTGGCGCTTGTTTCGGCGCTGGGCCTGGGGCTGGGCTTCCGGGCGGTACTGCTGGTGCAGGGGCCGATCATCATCATCACCGCCATTGCCGGCGTCTGGCTGTTCTCGGTTCAGCACCGGTTCGAGGCGGCGCTCTGGGCGCGGCAACCGACCTGGCATCCGGTATCGGCCTCGCTCCAGGGCAGCTCGTATCTCGAACTGCCCCGCCTGTTTCAATGGCTCACCGGCAATATCGGCTTCCACCATGTGCATCATCTCAATCCGCGGATTGCCAATTACCGGCTCGAGGCCTGTCATCGGGCGACACCCGGGCTGCAGACCGCCTATGTCATGAAGCCCTGGCACGGCTGGAAGGCCTGGCGGGCGGCGCTGTGGGACGAGCGGACCCGGCGCATGGTGCCGTTCGCGTCCCGGCCCACCGGGCTCCGCTCGCGTCGAACCTGAAAGTCCAAGCGACAGGCTGGCCCCGATCTTGCGTTGCTCCCGCCAACAGGGGAGCATTGGGTGGAATGGTCGCGGAACCGGAAAGAATCGTCCTCTTGTCCCAGCGCATCGGAGCGATTGCCAGTCAGAAGATTGCCCAAATTAACGGCATCACCAGCGAGACCAAGATCCTGGCGCTGAATGCGCTGATCGAAGCGGCCCGGGCGGGCGAGGCCGGTCGCGGCTTCTCCGTCGTGGCGCAGGAGGTCAAGGCGGTGTCGGAGCGGATCATGGAGATCGCCGGCGCGCTGTCGTCGGAACTCGCCGGCTCGATCGCCGAATTGACCGACCTGGGCCGGGTGATGGCCGAGCAGGTCCGCGGCCAGCGCCTGGTCGATCAGGCGTTCAACATGATCGAGATCATCGACCGGAATCTCTACGAGCGCTCGTGCGACGTGCGCTGGTGGGCGACCGATGCGGCCGTGGTCGATGCGCTGGAGGCGCCGGGATCCCCCAGCGCCGCCCATGCCGCCCGGCGCCTGGGCGTGATCCTGAAAAGCTATACCGTCTATCTCGACCTGTGGATCGCCGACGCCCAGGGCCGCGTGATCGCGAATGGGCGGCCGGACCGCTATCCCAGTGTCGCGGGCTCCGACGTCTCGCGCACGCCCTGGTTTCGGGCCGCGATGGAGACCCGGACCGGCGACGATTACGCCGCGATCGATATCGAGACCGCCCCTGCCCTGCACGGCGCCCAGGTCGCGACCTATGCCACCGCCGTGCGCGCCGGCGGCCAATCGGGCGGCAAGGCGCTGGGCGCGCTCGGCGTGTTCTTCGACTGGCAGCCCCAGGCGACCGGCGTGGTGACCGGCGGACGGCTCAGCGACGAGGAACGCGCGCGCACCCGCTGCCTGCTGGTCGATGCGCGCCATCGCGTGCTGGCCGCCTCCGACGGCAAGGGCGTGCTGACCGAACAGGTTTCGCTCAAGACCGCGCGCGGCGCCGGCGACGGCCATTACATCGACCAGGACGGCACCATGGTCGGCTTTGCGCTCACGCCGGGCTACGAGACCTATCGCGGCCTCGGCTGGTACGGCGTCATTCTGCAGACCCTGCCGGCGGCGGCGAAGACCTAAAGCAGCGCGGCCGCGATCGCAGCGCCGGCGAATCCGGCGGCGAGCGCCGCCCATTCCTTGCGGGTGCGGGCCATCGCCACAATGGCGGCGGCGCTGCCGATCAGGCTGGGCCAGCCGCCCTCCAGGATGCCGGCGGCGGCGAAGGCCACGAACAGATTGCCGGGCGCCAGGCGCAGCAGGCGCGGCAGCAGTCCGGTCTGCGGCAGGGCGCCGACCGCCAGGAAGCCGCCGGCGCGCATGGCATAGGCCGCGGCACCGACCGCGAGGATGGCGAGATCGATCTTCCAGTCAGACATCGTCGCCCCTGAGCGCGCTGACCAGGGTGCCGACGCCGCCGCCGACCAGCATGGCCCAGCTCTGGCCGAGCGTACCCGCCACCGCGATTCCGACGACGGCCGCGACCGTCCAGGGTAACAGGCTGCGCCGCCCGCGCCATTGGGTCGGCAGCAGCGAGGCGATGAAGGCGAGCGGCAGGAAGGCGGCGGCAACCGCGACCGGTCCGTCGGGCGTCAGCGGCGTGGCATAGCCCAGCGCGGTGCCGCCGATCCAGCCGATCGCCATCGGCACGCTCGAGCCCAGCAGGTAGCCCGCATCGCGCCGGCCCTTCTCCGCCTCGGCCACGGTCATCAGCCACGAGGCATCGCCCAGGATCAGCAGGATCGGCAGCATCAGCCGGCGCGGCATGTCGGGGAACATCTGGCGCAGATGCGCACTCATCACCAGATAGCGCGCGTTGGTCGCCGCGCACGCCAGCATCATGGCCGCAACCGGCGGCGGCAGTGCCCAGAGCCCGAGCGTCACCGCCTGGGCCGTGGCCGAATAGACCACTGTGCTGAACAGCACCGAGGCGCCGAAACCCAGGCCCAGCCCGCGATAGGCCACACCCATCACCGCGCCGGCGATGCCGTTGCTGATGATGAAAGGCAAGGCCGCGATGAAGCCTCGTCGGAACCCCGCCGCGGTGAAAGGCCGGGCGGTTGCGGGGGCACTGCTCATGGTCCTGACCATCCAGCAGAGCCGCGCTCAGTTCAAGGGGATGGGTTAATTCGGTGACAGTGTGGGTTAATTCGGTTAATTCGGTGATGCTGTGGACGGCCCCTGATGCGGCATCGATGTGCCAGGATGAGGTCGTTGGAACTTCATTTCAAAGGAGCCGTCCATGGTCGAGATTATCACAATTGGTTTGGATATCGCGAAGAGCG
>Ga0302314_10000987_pt1 | contig 53073 bp, 52 predicted proteins | sample III_Palsa_N2_3_FD_200533 | JGI IMG/M metagenome (GOLD analysis project Ga0302314, IMG submission 200533) | Peat permafrost microbial communities from Stordalen Mire near Abisko, Sweden - III_Palsa_N2_3 | ecosystem: Environmental > Terrestrial > Soil > Palsa > Peat permafrost | place: Sweden... | reverse complement strand
GCCTCCATGATCACCCTTTCCTGGCTGGACTGGGTGAAGATGGTCGAGACGATGCGCTGGCCGAGCGCATAGTACAGGGTGTCGTCGACCGTCGCCGCGGTGATGCCCAGGCGCGCCGCCGTGTCCCGGTCGATGTTCACATAGGCCGACAGCCCTTCATTCTGCAGATCGGAACTGACGTTGACCAGTTTGGGATCCTGGCGCAGGCGGGCGACCAGCTTGTCGGACCATGTCTGCACGGTCGCGGTGTCGGAACCCTGCAGGGCGAACTGATACTGGGTCTTGCCGGAGGAGGAATCGATCGTCAGGTCCTGCACCGGCTGCACATAGAGGCTTACGCCGGGCACGTGGTCCGCCCGTGTCTTCAGATGCTGGATGATCGCCGCCAATCCGGCGTGACGATGGCCGAACGGCTTGAGGTTGATCAGCATACGTCCGCTGTTGAGCGTCGTATTGGTGCCGTCGACGCCGATGAAGCCGGTGAGGCTCTCGACATCCGGGTCGGCCAGGAGCCGTTGCGCCACCTGCGACTGCAGTTTCGACATGCCGTCGTACGAAATCGACTGGCTGGTCTCCACGACGCCTTGCAGCACGCCGGTGTCCTGCGTCGGAAACAGTCCCTTGGGGATGATGATATAGAGGAGCACGGTGACGGCGAGGGTCACCAGCGCGACCACCAGGGTGGCGGTCTGGCGCTCCAGGACCCAGCCGAGGGAGTGATCGTACCAGCCGATGACCGTGTCGATCCTCTCCTTGGTCCAGCGGCCGAAGCGGGTGTCCTCGCCCTCGCCGTGGGTTTTCAGCCAGCGCGCCGACAGCGTCGGGACCAGGGTCAGGGAGACGACGGCCGAAATCACGATGGTGACGGTGAGCGTGATCGCGAACTGGCGGAACAATCGGCCGACGACATCGCCCATGAACAGCAGCGGGATCAGCACGGCGATCAGGGAGACGGTCAGCGAGATGATCGTGAAGCCGATCTGTTCGGCGCCCTTCAACGCCGCCGCCATCGGTGTCTCGCCTGCCTCGATGTAGCGTGCGATGTTCTCGATCATCACGATGGCGTCGTCGACCACGAACCCGGTGGCGATGGTCAGCGCCATCAGTGTCAGATTGTTGAGCGAGAAGTTCAGCAGGTACATCACCCCGAACGTGCCGACCAGCGACAGGGGCACGGCGACCGAGGCGATGAACGTCGCCGGCAAGCTGCGCAGGAAAACGAAGATGACCGCGACGACCAGCGCCACGCTGAGCGTCAGCTCGAACTCGACGTCATGCACCGACGCCCGGATCCCGGTGGTGCGGTCGGTGACCACGGTGACATTGACGCCCGCCGGCATTCCCGCCGTCAGTTGCGGCAGCGCCTGCTTGATCTTGTCGACGGTGGCGATCACGTTCGCGCCCGGCTGGCGCTGGATGTTGAGCAATATCCCCGGCGTGGTGTTGTAGATCGCGCCCAGCCGGCTGTTCTCCGGCCCCTGCACGATGCTCGCAATGTCGCCCAGGCGGACCGGCGCGCCGTTGCGATAGGCGATGATCTGCGCCGTGTAGTCGGCGGGCGTGAGGAGCTGATCGTTGGCGTCGATGGCGTAGGCGCGCGTCGGCCCGTCGAAGTCGCCCTTGGCCCCGTTGGCGTTCGCCGAGCCGATCGCCGTGCCGACATCGGCCAGGGTCAGGCCGTACGAGGCCAGTTGCCGGGAATTGACCTCGATGCGTACGGCCGGGCGCTGGCCGCCGCTGATCGACACCAGGCCGACGCCGCCGATCTGCGAGATCTTCTGCGCCAGCTGCTGGTCGGCCAGCGCCTCGACATCGGTCAGCTGCATGGTCTTGGAGGTCAGGGCGATGGTCATCACCGGCGCGTCCGCCGGATTGACCTTGGCGTAGATCGGCGGCGCCGGCAGGGCGGTGGGCAGCAGGGCGTTCGCCCCGTTGATGGCCGCCTGGACCTCCTGCTCGGCGACGTCGAGGCCGAGATCCAGATTGAACTGCAGGGTGATCACCGAAGAGCCGCCGGAACTGATCGACGACATCCGGTTGAGGTCGGACATCTCCCCGAACTGCACCTCCAGGGGCGCGGTCACGGTTGTCGCCATCACCTCCGGGCTCGCGCCCGGATAGAAGGTCTGCACCTGTATGGTCGGGTAGTCGACTTCCGGCAGCGCCGACAGCGACAGGAACCGGAACCCGACAAGGCCGACGAGCAGGATCGCCGCCATGAACAGCGACGTCGCCACCGGCCGTTCAATGAATGGGCGGGAAGGACTCATGTGGTCCGCCGCCCTCGCCGGCACATCATTCGCCGCTTGGCGCTCCGCCGCCATGCCGATGATGATGCTGGCCGCCCGCGCCGCCGGCGCCGGGGTGTTGGCTGGGCAGCACCACTTTAGCGCCGTCCCGCAGCCGGTCGCCACCCTCGGTGATCACGGTCTCTCCAGCCTGCAGACCCGATCCGACGGACACCGTTTCCGCCGTTCCCGGTCCTAGCTTGACCGGGCGGTTCTTCACCGTCTGGTTTGGCTGCAACACCCAGACGAAGTCGCCCTGAGGGCCGTGGTGCACGGCCGTCGTGGGTATGACCACCTGGTTTTCCAGGGTGTTGGCCAGGACGCTGACATTGACGAACTGGCTCGGGAACAGCGCCCCGTCGGTGTTGGCGAACTGCGCCCTGGCCTTGACGGTGCCGGTGGTCGTGTCGATGACGTTGTCGAGGGTTTCGAGAATGCCCTGGGCGAGGGTCGTTCCGCCGTCCCGGTTCAGGACCGTGACGGGCAGGCCGTGGCCGCCATCGTGAGCGTTGTGGACGATCGCGGGAATGTTGTCCTCCGGCAGGGAGAACTCGACGCTGATCGGACTGATCTCGGTGACCACCGCGATCGGCGTCGAGGCGTAGGCGGTGATCTGATTGCCGGCGTCGATCTGCCGAAGCCCCACGCGGCCCGATACCGGCGAAGTGATGTGGGTGAACGACAGGTTGAGACGGGCGTTGGCCACCGCCGCCTCGTCGGCCTTCACCGTGGCTTCATCCTGTTGGACAAGGGCCGCCTGGGTGTCCACCGTCTGCGCGGCGACGGAGTCCTGCTTCTTGAGGGTCGTGTACCGCGTCAGGTCGAGCCTGGCGTCTGTCAGCAGCGCCTGGTCGTGCAACAGTTGCGCCTGCGCCTGATCGAGCGAGACCTGGAAGGGCCGTGGGTCGATCTGAACCAGCAGCTGACCGGCCTTTACCATCTGGCCTTCCCGAAACGCGACCTTGTTGAGTAGGCCGCTCACCCGTGCGGTGACATTGACCGTCGCCAGCGGGGTGACCGTGCCCAACGCCGTGAACTCGATCGGGATCGACCCGAGGGAGACCTTGCTGGTGGCGACCGTGACCGAGGGCCGGCCTCCGGCCGCGCCGCCGCTAGGGCCGCCCCTGCCGCGTCCGCCGCCGCCGGCCGGCGCCCCGCTCTGTTTCGCGCAGAACGTTAGCCCGGCGCCCAGAATCACCGCGACGCCGATGACGATCGCGATCGCGATCGCGTTTCTCCAAAGCGGTCGACGCCGCGTCGGACCGCGTTGGGGAGGGCCAGAATGTTGGGTCGCGGCGGTCATCCTTACTCCAGGCTCACGAATTCCGAGCTGCTAATTCCACATTCGCCCGCCCGTGAAATTTCTGGGCTGACACGCGGCCTGGAATATACCCCGCCCAAGCAAGATTACGCCACCAATCGATGCAATCTGTGATATGAGACGGCGGGGGGATTTCGAAATGAAGCTGTTACCTTGGCGCCGCCCGTCCAGCATGTGGGAGGCTGGCCCGCGTTGCGCCCGGTTTACCTGGAAGCGACGGCGGCCGACCGAATCGCTCGAAGACGTCGGAACCGCCGAACTCCACCGAGCGACGCGACGAGCCCGAAAGCGTCTCTTCGACACACTGGTCATCTGGGCCCTGTCTCCTTTCATCGTCTTGGCGCTCGCCGGAGCCGCCCTCGCCATCGTCGCAACCACGGGCGATCCGATCCTCTTCGGACAGGATCGGATCGGACTGAACGGCCGCGTGTTTCGGATGTGGAAGTTTCGAACCATGGCGGCGAACCTGCCGGGCGGGGAGGTGACCCTGATTCAAGACGATCGTGTGACGCCCGTGGGGCGAATTCTGCGACAATTTCATCTCGATGAGCTGCCGCAGGTCTGGAACGTCCTCAATGGCGACATGAGTCTCGTCGGCCCAAGACCCGAGCAGCCGTCGCTGGCGCGACGATATTCGCTGGATTCACCCGAATTCGAGCTGCGCCTCCTGGTCCCTCCCGGAATCACCGGCTGGGCGCAGGTTCGCTGCAGCTATGCCGCCAACCTCTCCGAAACGATGATAAAGCTCTCCCACGATCTCTATTACATCGAACACCAGAGCGCGGTCTTCGACCTGTGGATCCTCGTAAGGACGGTAGGGGTCATTGCCGGGCGCGGCGGTCGGTAGGGTGATATCACTTCCTGCCCATCGAGAAGATCGGCTCGAAGCACCCCAGGATCAGGCGTTTCGCGTCGAACGGCGGCTCTCCGGATGTATCCAGAACCTCGTCCTCATGCATCTTCGCTTCTGCGGCCTCGAAGCTCGCCTTGTCCGGCCAGATCTGCCAGGTGAAAACGATCTTCTCGCCTTCTTTCGCCGCGACTGCCCGGCGGAAGTCTGTCTGCTTGCCGTCGGGAACGAAATCCTCCCAACACTCGACGATCTCCAGGCATCCATAGTCCTTGAAGATTCGCGCGCCGTTCTCCGCCCACTTGCGATAGACCTCCATCCGGTCCTCCGGAACAGGGATCACGAGACCCGCGACATACATGGTCAAGGCTCCTGAGGCGTGCTCTCGCAGGGTGAAGATGCGCGAGTGCATCCTATCAGGAGGTCGTGGCGATATAAATCCCGAGGAAGACAACTACAGGGCCGTATCGAGCGAGGATGCGCCAGAACAGAGACGGGCGCGCGGCGCCACGGGCGACCAACGGACGTTCCAGTCGCCCGCGTAAGTGGAAACATTTTTTTGAGGCGACGACGCGGAACGGTTCTTGCGACGCTTGCAAGCTGATCCACACAGTCCGTATGGTCGTCGCATAGTTGGGTGAGGGTCGTATGAACAGAATGCTCGCCGCCGCCGCCGCCAGTGGCCTGCTGTGTGTCGGCGCCGCTCAAGCGGGACCTGCGGAGCCCCCCTAGACGGCCACGCCGGGCACGGTGTCCAATTCAAATGGCGCCAATAGCGGAGCCGTGACCCGTGGTAACGAAGACGCGTCGAACGCACATGCAACACCCCTCTCAACGCGCGAGTATCTTCCGAAATTGCGGGAATTCTACGCGAGGGGAAAGGCGATATACGACCAGAGCAGAAGCGACAAGCTCGGCGATTCAGACGTAGATATGCGCTTTAAAGAATTCATGGCGTGGGCAAATGAAGCGGGCGTATGGATGAATGTCAATATGAATTCTGCCTCAACGAACAGATTCACAACTTGGCACATAGATATGGGTATGCACTATAAACTCCTGGGATCTCATTCTCAGGTAGAAAACAACAAATTTTCAGCTCTCAACGCTGTCCTCCCCCAACTTCTCGAGAACTTGCGGCTTATGGCGACACCGGACGCCGTTGATCCGCAAAAATCGAGGTCGGACTACTCGAAGTAGGGCCGCGCTGGCTCCGTCGATTTTCTAGATATTGTCGATCGGCCCGTCCGACGCTCGTCGTGACCAATAATTAAGTATAGAAGAGAGAAGCAGAATTGACCAGCTACGTTAATCGCGCCAGCCTTACCGTGCGCATGTCGATGCGCCGCTTATGCGCCTCACCAACGCCTTCTCGAAGAAGCTCGACGACCACATGCACGCACTGGCGCTCTATTTCACCTTCTCCAACTTCACGCGCATTCACAAGGCGCTGAAGGTTACGAAAATCAAACTGAGACATTACCCCAGCCGCCCTGGACTGGAACTCAACGCTCGATCGCTGAATAGATCAGGCTTTTGAGCTGCCCGCGGAAATTGAACGTCGCTGAAGGAATCAGTTGCGTCATGAACACGACGCAGAGGTCCTCGGCCGGGTCGACCCAGAAAATCGTGGAGTCCAGGCCCCCCCAGTAGAAATCGCCGGCGGCGATCGAGGCGTTGCGCACCGGATCGATCACCGAGGCGAAACCGAGCCCGAAGCCGACTCCGGTGTCCACCGTCTCCGAAAAGCCGCCCGCCGTCATCGCCGCCAGATCGGCGCCTCCCTTCAGGTGGTTGCGGCGCATCATGGCGACGGTGCGCGGCCCCAGGATCCGCGCGCCATCCAGCTCGCCGCCGCGCCTCAGCATCTCGCAGAAACGCAGATAGTCATGGGTCGTCGAGGTCAGGCCGCCGCCGCCGGAGAGGAAGGTCGGCTTCGCGCGGTATGTGCTGGTCTTCGGCGCGTCGAAGAGCCTCAGGGACTTGTCTGCCGCGCGCAGGTAGTTGGCGCACAGGCGGTCAATCTTGTCTGCACTGACCTGGAAGGCCGTGTCTTTCATGCCCAAAGGCTCAAAGATCGTCTCCCGCAGATAGTCGTCGAACGGCCGGCCGCTGATCCGCTCCACCAGCGCGCCGCAGACGTCGGTGGACAAGGAATACATCCACCGCTCGCCGGGCTGGAACAGCAGGGGAACGCGGGCGAGCTTGTCCATGAAACTCGTCAGCGTTTCGCCGGCGCCGCGCTGAACGCCAAGGTCCTCATAGACTTGGTCGACCTCGGGCGAGGCGCTCGGAGCGCCGAAACTGGCCAGCGCGCCGCCATAGGTCAGACCCCCCGTGTGGCACAGCATGTCTAGCATCGAGGGTGGCCTGGTGGCCGCCTCGGTGACCATGCCCTTCCCCGATCCGGAAACCCACACCCGCGGATCCCGCCAGGCCGGGAAGAACTTGCCGACCGGATCGTTGAGCTGAAAATAACCGCGCTCATAGAGCGTCATCAGCGCCACCGAGGTGATCGGCTTGGTCATCGAATAGATGCGGAAGATCGCGTCGTCGGCCATCGCCCGGCGCTTTTCGCGATCCATCTCGCCGAATGAGCGGAAATAGGCCAGTTCGCCGTGATGGGCGACGGCAACCTGGCAACCGGCGATCTTGCCCGGCGCGATATAGTTCCGCTCCATATGGGTGGTGATGTTTTCCAGCCGCGCCGTCGACAGGCCGGTGGAAATGGCGGCCGCCGGCACTATTGAGCTCCGGACGTCTGAGGCATCGGCGCGCCCGGCGTGTTGATATCCCAGATCGCCCTCCACACGCCGTCCGGCTGTGGCTTGTAGACGGTGACATAGGTCCCTTTTTCGGTCGCCACGGTCTTGGTCTTCGGATCGGTCGCGGTCTGCGTGTAGGTTCCCCGCGCGGCGGCCAGATCGCCCGACGCCGACACGTCGACCTTCTCGCTGGCGAACGTCAGGGTGAAGGCCTTGTCCGACAGTGCGTCGGCCAGCCCTGTCTTGATCGCCGCGGTTCCGACCAGCGGCGCGGAGCCGGGGATCATCAGGGTCGCGGTCGGCGCGTAGTGTGCCGCCAGGACGCCGGCGTCGCCGCTCTTGTAGTCGCTGTTCCAGTGGACCTCGTCGGCCTTGATCGCACCGATGATCGCGGCGGTGTCCACCGGCGCCTTGGATGGCGGCGACTTCGCTCCGCAGGCGCCCAGCGCCAGGGCCGCGCACAGGACGATGAGGGTCGGCGAGGCTTTCATCGGAAGCTCCGAAGGTTATGTCCGGCCGACCATCGCGGCGCCGGCGCCGGTACGTCAAGCGCCGCACCCCCGATTTCGGCCAAACAGGAGGCGCCCGCATGGGGCATCGTGTCGCGCGGAAGTCGCCCTGTCGACAGGGTGGGTATCCTCAATGTAAAGGCGATCCTTGAAAGCCTGTTGCGGAAACAGGCGTCGATAAGGGTGTCAAGAGGTAGATTTTGGCCGGTTTCCCGTCACCACAGGGTCTGTATGACGCGCGACACGAGCACGACTCGTGCGGTGTCGGCTTCGTGGCCAATATCAAGGGTAGAAAGTCGCAGGAAGTGGTTGCCTGCGGGCTCGAGATTCTGCTCAATCTCGACCATCGCGGGGCTGTCGGCGCCGACCCGCTGGTGGGCGATGGAGCCGGCTGCCTGATCCAGATTCCCGATGCCTTGATGCGGCATTGGGCGGCGGGGGCGGGCGTCGATCTGCCCGCTCCGGGCGACTATGCCATCGGCATGTGCTTTCTGCCGACCGACGAGGATACCCGCGACCTCGCGATCGGCCAGTTCGAGCATTTCATCCGGGTCGAGGGTCAGCGCCTGATCGGCTGGCGCGATGTCCCGATCGACACCACCGGCCTTGGCCAGGCCGTCCTCGACCAGATGCCGGTGATCCGCCAGGCGATCGTCGCGCGCGGTTCGGGAACGCCGGACCAGGACGCCTTCGAGCGCAAGATCCTCACCATCCGCAAGCAGACGCAGAACCCGCTCGAACAATTGGCGCGGAAGTACGGCGCGCCGGCGCTGACCGACTTCTACATGCCGTCGTTCTCCACCCGAACGGTCGTCTACAAGGGCCTGCTGCTCGCAAGGCAGGTGGGGACCTTCTACAAGGACCTCGGCGATCCGATGACCGAATCGGCCCTCGCCATGGTCCACCAACGTTTCTCGACCAACACCTTCCCGTCCTGGAAGCTGTCCCATCCCTACCGGTTCATCTCGCACAACGGCGAGATCAACACCGTGCGCGGCAACGTGAACTGGATGAACGCCCGGCGGCGCACGCTGGAGTCCGACCTGCTGGGTCCGGACCTCGACAAGATGTGGCCGTTGATTCCGCACGGCCAGTCCGACACCGCCTCGCTCGACAACGCCCTCGAGCTGCTGGTGGCCGGCGGCTACCCTCTCGCCCACGCGATGATGATGCTGATCCCGGAAGCCTGGGCCGGGAATCCGCTGATGGATCCGGCGCGCAAGGCTTTCTACGAGTACCACGCCGCCCTGATGGAGCCCTGGGACGGACCGGCGGCGATCGCCTTCACCGACGGACGTCAGATCGGCGCGACGCTCGACCGCAACGGCCTGCGCCCGGCCCGCTTCGTGATCACCGACCAGGATCACGTCATCATGGCCTCCGAAGTCGGCGTCCTCGACGTGCCCGAGGAGCGCATCGTGCGGAAGTGGCGACTGCAGCCGGGCAAGATGCTGCTGATCGACATGGAACAGGGCCGCATCATCGAGGACGAAGAGATCAAGCGGGATCTCAGCGCCGCAGAGCCCTATGCCGACTGGTTGGGGCAGACGCAGGTCAAGCTTGAGGAACTGCCGGATCCGCCGTTGTGGGAGCCGGCGCACGGTCCGGCGCCCGACGCCCTGCTCGATCGCCAGCAGGCGTTCGGCTTTACGCAGGAAGACGCCGGCTTCTTCCTGGAGCCGATGGGCAAGACCGGCGAGGATCCCATCGGATCGATGGGCACCGACACGCCGATCGCGGTCCTCTCCAAGCGGCCGAAGCTTCTTTACGACTACTTCCAGCAGAACTTCGCCCAGGTCACCAATCCGCCGATCGACCCGATCCGCGAAGAGCTGGTGATGAGCCTGGTGTCGATGATCGGTCCTCGGCCCAACATGTTCGGGCGAGGCGCCGGCACGCACAAGCGCCTGGAAGTCGCCCAGCCGGTGCTCACCAACCGCGATCTCGAGAAGATCCGGGCGATCTCCGAACTCCTCGACGGCGCGTTCCGCACCGCGACCCTCGACGCCACCTGGCCGGCGGTCGAGGGCGAGGCCGGGCTCGAGCGCGCGCTCGATCGACTGTGCGCGGAGGCCACCGATCAGGTCCTGGCGGACATGAACATCCTGATCATCTCCGATCGCGCCGCCGCCGCCGACCGGATTGCGATCCCGGCGGCGCTCGCCACCGCCGCCGTCCACCACCGCCTGATCCGCCAGGGATTGCGCATGCAGACCGGCCTCGTCGTCGAGACGGGCGAACCGCGCGAAGTGCACCACTTCTGCGTGCTGGCCGGCTACGGCGCGGAAGGGGTCAATCCCTACCTGACCTTCGAGACGCTCGAGGCGCTCCGCGTCTCCGGCGGCTGGCCGCAGTCCGCCGAGGCCGTCGCCAAGAACTATGTGAAGGCGGTGAGCAAGGGCATTCTGAAGGTGATGTCCAAGATGGGCATCTCGACCTATCAGTCCTATTGCGGGGCGCAGATCTTCGACGCGGTCGGCCTGTCGAGCGCGTTCGTCGAGCGCTATTTCACCGGGACGGACAGTGTCATCGAGGGCGTCGGCCTTGCGCAGATCGCCGCCGAATGCGTCCGCCGCCATCGCGACGCGTATGGTGACTCGCCGATCTATGCCGGCATGCTCGATGTCGGGGGCATGTATGCGTTCCGGCTGCGCGGCGAGGACCACGCCTGGACGCCGACGTCGGTCGCCAGCCTGCAGCACGCCGTGCGCGGCAACCTCTCCGCCGAGTACCTGGCCTACGCCAACGAGATCAATGACCAGAGCGCGCGCCTGCTGACGTTGCGTGGCCTGATGGATTTCCGCTGGGCGGAGGCGCCGGTCCCTCTGGACGAGGTCGAGCCGGCCTCCGAGATCGTCAAGCGCTTCGCCACCGGCGCGATGAGCTTCGGCTCGATCAGCCGCGAGGCGCACACCAATCTGGCGATCGCCATGAACCGCATTGGCGGGCGCTCCAACACCGGCGAGGGGGGCGAAGAGCCGGACCGCTTCGTGCGGCTCGCCAACGGCGATTCCATGCGCTCGGCGATCAAGCAGGTCGCCTCCGGGCGCTTCGGCGTCACCGCCGAGTATCTGGTCAACGCCGACGACATCCAGATCAAGATGGCCCAGGGAGCCAAGCCCGGCGAGGGCGGTCAGCTGCCCGGCCACAAGGTCGACAAGAATATCGCCAAGGTGCGCCACGCGACGCCGGGCGTCGGCCTGATCTCGCCGCCGCCGCACCACGACATCTATTCGATCGAGGACCTCAAGCAGCTCATCCACGACCTGAAGAACGTCAACCCCGCTGCCCGTATCTCCGTCAAGCTGGTCTCGGAGGTCGGGGTCGGGACGGTGGCGGCCGGGGTCGCCAAGTGCCGCGCCGACCACATCACCATCTCAGGCTTCGAGGGCGGCACGGGCGCCAGCCCGCTCACCTCCCTCACCCACGCCGGATCGCCGTGGGAGATCGGCCTGGCGGAAACCCAGCAGACCCTGTTGCTGAACGGCCTGCGCAGCCGGATCGCCGTGCAGGTAGACGGCGGCCTGCGCACCGGCCGCGACGTCGCGGTGGGGGCGTTGCTGGGGGCCGACGAGTTCGGATTCTCCACCGCGCCGCTGATCGCCTCCGGCTGCATCATGATGCGCAAGTGCCACCTGAACACCTGTCCGGTCGGCGTCGCCACCCAGGATCCGGTCCTGCGCGCCCGCTTCACCGGCACGCCGGAGAACGTAATCCGTTACTTCTTCTTCGTGGCCGAGGAACTGCGCGGCATCATGGCCCGCTTGGGATTCAGGACCATGCGCGAGATGATCGGCCACGTCGATCGCCTCGATGTGCGCGGCGCGGTCGAACACTGGAAGGCGCGGGATGTCGACCTTGGCCGCGTGCTGCACGACGTCGCGCCCGCTGATCCCGAGGCGCGCTGGAATTCCGAACGCCAGGATCATGGCCTGGAGACGGCGCTCGACCGCAGGCTGATCGAGGACGCCGGCGAGGCCCTGGAGCGCAAGGCGCCGGTGCGGCTGGACTATGCGATCCGCAATCTCAACCGCACGGTCGGCGCCATGCTGTCGGGCGAAATTGCCCGGCGTCACGGCCACCAGGGACTGCCGGACGAGACCATCGGCATCCGGTTCACCGGCACGGCCGGCCAGAGCTTCGGTGCGTTCCTGGCCCGCGGCGTCAGTCTGGAGCTGGTCGGCGACGCCAACGACTATGTCGGCAAGGGGCTGTCGGGCGGTCGGATCGTCGTTCGTCAGCCCGCCCAGGCGACGCGCGATCCGACGGCGAACATCATCGTCGGCAACACCGTGCTCTATGGAGCCATCGCCGGCGAGGCCTACTTCGAGGGGGTCGCGGGCGAGCGCTTCGGCGTGCGCAATTCCGGCGCGGTCGCGGTCGTCGAGGGACTCGGCGATCACGGGTGCGAATACATGACCGGCGGCGTCGTGGTCGTGCTGGGCGACACCGGTCGCAATTTCGCGGCCGGCATGTCGGGCGGCATCGCCTATGTCTACGATCCGAACGGACGCTTCACGCCCCTTTGCAACACCGCCATGGTCGAGCTTTCGCCGGTGCAGTCGGGTGTACCGGCCGAGCGCGACGACAATCGCCCGCTGCTGCGTTCGCCCAGCGTCGACAACGCCGGAATGGGCGACCCGCTGTCGTTCGACGCGGCGCGTTTGCGCATCCTGATCGAACGTCATCATCGGTATACCGGAAGTCGCCGGGGCGCCGCCCTGCTGGCCGACTGGGACGCCACGCTCGCCGCCTTCGTCAAGGTGACGCCCAAGGACTACCGGCGCGCCCTGCTGGAGCTGGCGGCGGAACGCGCGGCGGCGACCGCTGTGGCCGCGGAGTAGCACGGGATGGGCAAGACCACCGGCTTTCTCGAGATCGAGCGCCGCGATCGCGGCTATGAACCGCGCGACGCGCGCCTGAAAACCTGGCGCGAATTCGTCAGGCCCTTGCCGACCAGCGAGGTCGAGCGGCAGGCGGCCCGCTGCATGTCCTGCGGCATTCCGTTCTGTCACAACGGCTGCCCGGTCAACAACCTGATCCCGGACTGGAACGATCTGGTCTATCGCGACCAGTGGCGCGCGGCGCTGGACACCCTGCATTCCACCAACAACTTTCCGGAGTTCACCGGCCGGGTCTGTCCGGCTCCGTGCGAGGCGGCCTGCACGCTCAACATCGACGAGAGCCCGGTCACCATCAAGACCATCGAGTGCCAGATCGTCGATCGCGGCTGGGAAGAGGGCTGGATCACCCCGCAGCCGGCCGCTCATCCCACCGGCCGGCATGTCGCTGTGGTGGGTTCGGGGCCGTCGGGACTGGCCTGCGCGCAGCAGCTGGCCAGGGTCGGCCACTCGGTCACGGTGTTCGAGAAGAACGACCGCATCGGCGGCCTGCTTCGCTACGGCATTCCCGACTTCAAGATGGAGAAAGCCCCTATAGATCGCCGTATCGCCCAGATGGAGGCCGAGGGCGTGACGTTCCGCACCGGCGCCCACGTGGGTGCGAACGTTTCGATCGAAGCCTTGTTGAGTGGCTATGACGCCGTGGTCCTCAGCGGCGGCGCCGAGCGTCCGCGCGAGCTGGTCCTGCCCGAACACAACTTCTCCGGCATCTACCTCGCTATGGAGTTCCTGACCCAGCAGAACCGTCGCATCGCCGGCGACCCGGAAGAGATCGCCGCGCCCAATGGGACGCTGAGCGCGGCCGGCAAGCATGTCGTGGTCATCGGCGGCGGCGACACCGGCTCCGACTGTATCGGCACCTCCAACCGCCAGGGCGCGATCAGCGTGACGCAGCTGGAGATCATGCCGGCCCCGCCGGAGCGCGAGAACAAGGCCCTGACCTGGCCGAACTGGCCGCTGAAGATGCGCACCTCCTCCTCACAGGACGAGGGTTGCGAGCGTGATTTCGCGGTGCTGACCCGGCGCGCGATCGGCCAGGACGGCAGGATCGAGGCGTTGGAATGCGCCCGGCTCGAATGGACTGCCGGGCCGGACGGCCGGATGACCATGACCGAAGTCCCAGGCAGCGAGTTCCTGCTCAAGGCCGACCTTGTCCTCCTCGCCATGGGGTTCGTCGGGCCGCACAAGGAAGGACTGCTGGAGCAGGCCGGCGTCGCTCAGGACGCACGCGGCAATGTCGCGGCCAATACCGACGACTACCAGACCTCGGCCCCGAAGATCTTCGCCTGCGGCGACATGCGCCGCGGCCAGTCGCTGGTCGTCTGGGCCATCCGCGAAGGCCGCCAATGCGCGCGCGGCGTCGACGAGTACCTGAGAGGACGCAGCGACCTGCCGAGATAGGCGCTCCTTGACCGGACCGGCGGTTCGGGCTAACCGTTAGTTATGGCTAACGGTTCTATTGCGCTGCTTGCCCTCTCGGCGCTCGGCGATCCTACCCGCCGACGGATATTCGAAACCCTGGCCACGCGGCCCTCGCCGGTCGGCGAACTGGCCGCCGGCCTTCCGGTGTCCCGCTCGGCGGTGTCGCAGCATCTGCGTGTCCTCAAGGAAGCAGGGCTCGTCAGCGAGACCGCCGAGGGAACCCGTCACATCTACCGGATCGATCCGCGCGGCGTCGGCGCGATCCGAGAATGGCTCGACCAGCATTGGGCGAGCGCCCTGGACGCCTTCGCCGCCTATGCCGACGCCGCCGAGGAATCGTCGGCCCACGGAGAATGACGCCATGACCATTGCTCCCATCGTCCGCTCGGTGACCGTGAAGGCGCCGCCCGAGCGCGCCTTCGAACTGTTCGTCGGCGCGATGGGTCAATGGTGGCCGAAGGGCAAAACAGTGGGCCAAAACCCCTGCACCGAGATCGTCGTCGAGCGCCGGCCGGGCGGCCGCTGGTTCGAGCGCTCCGACGATGGCGTGGAAACCGACTGGGGCAAGGTGCTGGAGGTCTCGCCGCCCGCTCGCCTCCTGCTCGCCTGGCAGCTCGACGCGTCGTTCCGCTACGATCCCGCCCTGATCACCGAGGTCGAACTGACCTTCGAACCTCTCGAGGGCGGGACGCGCGTCACCCTCGAACACCGCAACCTCGAACGCTTTGGGGACAGCGCCGCCAAGCTGGCGGAACTGCTGGGCGGCGGCTGGCCGACGATCCTGGATCTCTATGTTGGGTATGCCGACGATCACCCCTGACGCCGACTTTGACGGACGCGGTGTCATGGTAAGCTGGCGCCGCCAAGAGGAGACGAAATGGGAACTCGCCCAACCTGCCGCGTGACCTGCGCGGCGTCGTTGTTTGGTTGCGTCGTCTTTGTGGCGCGCCCGGGCGTCGCCGCGCCGGATCCCGATGGCGCGCAGATGATCTTCGCCGAGGCGAAGGCGATCTGCGCGCGTGACCACGCCGCGCTCTGGGGTCGCGAGCTGTGCGGGCCCATCCTTGTGGTCGATCCCATGGACAGGGCCGTGATCGCCAATCAGGCCGACGCCAACGGTGTGCTGAAGCCCGCGGGCGCGAACTTCGCGGGCGTCCTGCCCGACGCCGTCATCGTCGCCAATTCGCCGACCGAGTGGTCGGGCGTGCGGTGGACGCAGCTGACCTGGCCCATGGCGTTCGAGACCATGAACCGGCACGTCACGATCGCCCACGAGATGTTCCATCGCATCCAGCCGGCGCTGGGACTGACCCGGCCCGAAGCGGGCAACCAGCATCTCGACACCTTGGACGGGCGATATCTGCTGCAGGTCGAATGGCGCGCCTTGGCGCGGGCGCTGACCGCGATCACGCCCGCCGAGCGCGACGCCGCGATCGCCGACGCCCTGCTGTTTCGACAGGAGCGCTATCGCCGGTTCGCGGGCGCGGCCGCCGACGAGGCCGCGCTGGAGACCAATGAAGGCGTACCCGAATACACCGGGGTGCGGCTGGGTCTCGTGACGCCGCAGGAGCGCATCGCCTACGCGGTCTACGACCTGTCGTTCTTCGTCGAAGCGCCGAGCTTCGTGCGATCCTTCGCCTATGCGACTGGTCCGGCCTATGGTCTGCTGCTCGATCAGGCCGATCCGGATTGGAGATCAAAGCTCGGGTCCGGTCGACGACTGGACGAGCTGCTGGCCGCCGCCCTCTCATTGCAGGCCGCCCCCTCGGCGCGCCTGGCCGAACGCGAGGCGGTGTATGATGACGGCTCCCTTCGCGCCCGCGAAGAACAGCGCGAAGCGGACCGCCGCGTCCGGCTGGCGCAGTTCAAGGCGCGCCTCGTCGATGGCCCGGTGCTGTCGGCGCCGCTCGTGCACGCCAACTACCGGTTTTCCCCACAGGCGCTGACGCCCCTCGAAGGGTTCGGGACGATCTATCCCACCATGCGGGTCTCGGACGATTGGGGCGTCCTCGACGTCGACGACGGCGGCGCGCTCATGCCCGGCGACAGATCGAAGGTCAGCGTCCCGGCCAAGGGCATTGACCCTTCGCATCTGGCCGGCGCGGGCTGGCGCCTGACTCTCAAGACGGGCTGGACGGTGCGCGCCGGTCATCGCACGGGTGACTACGAGGTGGTCCGCGCGAGGCCGTGATGCGAAGCGCGACCTCCAGGTCTTCCCGCACCGTAGCAATTTGCCGTAAGCTGGCTTCGGTTTAGGAACACACGAGGGAGCGCACAGCATGAAGGTATCGGCAGGACTTTCGCCAGGCATGGACGCGGGCGCCGCCGCCAGGATCCTTGAGGACGAGGGCTATGACAGCCTCAGCGTCGCCGAGACCGGGCACGACCCCTTCCTGCCGCTCGTCCTGGCGGCCGAGCACACGCAGCGGATCGGCCTGACCACCGGCATCGCCGTCGCCTTCGCCCGCAATCCGATGATCCTGGCCAACATCGGCCACGATCTGAACGCCTATTCCAAGGGCCGCTTCACGCTGGGTCTCGGCACCCAGATCGCCGCCCACATCACCAAGCGGTTTTCCATGCCCTGGTCGCATCCGGCAGAGCGCATGCGCGAGATGATCGGGGCCATGCACGCGATCTGGGACTGCTGGCACAACGGTGAGAAGCTCGATTTCCGCGGCGAGTTCTACAACCACACCCTGATGACCCACTATTTCACGCCCACCGACATCCAGTACGGCCGGCCGAGGATCGCCCTCGCCGCCGTCGGGCCGCTGATGACCAAGGTGGCCGCCGAAGCCGCCGACGCCATGCTCTGCCACGCCTTCACCACGCCGAAATATCTCACCGAGGTCACCGTGCCGATGATCGAGGCGACGCTGGCCGAGAAGGGCCGCGATCGGAGCCAGTTCGAGATCGTCGCCACCATGTTCACCGCCGCCGGCGACACCGAGGAAGACATTCAGAAAGCGCGCACCCGGCTGCGCACCCAGGTCTCGTTCTACGGCTCGACGCCCGCCTACAAGGGCGTCTTCGAACGGCACGGCTGGTACGATCTGCAGCCGAAGCTCAACCGGATGTCGAAGGAAGGCAAATGGGAAGAAATGGCCGCCTCTCTGCCCGAGGAGGTTGTCGACGCCTTCGTCATCTCCGGAACCCCCGAACAGGTGGTCGACCAGATGAAGACCATCTTCGCCGGCAAGATCGACCGCACCTCCCTCGGCTTCGACGTCGAGGATCGCGACCGGCGCAAAGCCCTCATCCAGCGCGCCCGGGCGGACTAGTCGGCTGCTTCAGCGAACCTGAACGAGCGGGCTCGCCAAGCTCGATGGGCGGTCCGTGGGAAGGTTGCGCCCGAGCAGCGCCCCGGCCGGCGTTGGGCTTAGGGACGCGATCGCCGCCGTCGGCTCGACGTTGGCGCCGCCGTGGCCGTCGGCCTTGGTCGTGAAGGTCGCGCCGATGTCGTTCCCGCTCAGCACCAGCTGATCGCTGCCGTTGGCGCTGGCTCCGGTTGCGGGGAGGGTCAGCAGGTCGATGGTGTCGCCGGCCGCGAGCCCGCCGATGGTCGCAAGGAACGCGTTGGGGATCTTCAGGGCCAGCGTCGCCGCGGGGCCGTTGAAGGTCGTGGTCAGTGTCGACACGGCGGCGGCGTCCGCCTCCAGCGTCGCTCCCCCCGTCGATCTTCAACACACCGGTTCCGAGCAGGTGGCTGGTGAAATCGAGCGTGCCGGCAGCCACCCTCCGGAACATAGGACGTGTTCCTCGTTCCTTGCGTCAGGGACAATTCATCGCCGCGCGCATGCGCGCGGCGCCGATCTCTCGACAAAAACTAACTTGGTTCGCAGCGATACTGGTGTGACGCGAAACCTCGGTCGCGGTAGCGCGCCTACTGAGCGCCCCCAGACACCGCGACGATGGAAAAGCCAGCTATGCCTCAAAATCGAAACACGGGATGTTGACAAGCAAGGTCTATGGGTTGCGTTTCCACACGTGATGGTTGCATCATCGCCTTCGAACAGCGCGGACTCATCTCCTGCGACGGTGGTGATCGAAAACATTGACTCTTCCGTAGAAAGTGCTCTGTTTTGAAAGAGGAACGTCGGTTGAATTGGTTTTGGCTCGCATTGCAGCGCTTTACGTCCCTTCGGGGGCGGCGAAAGACATCGCAGTGGTAAAAATCCCAGAAAAAGAAGGGCGCCGCGCAGGTTCGCCCGCACATGGAAACGCAAGGTCATCAATGCTTTTTCGTCTCTACTTCATAGGCCGGGGGGCCCAAGTTCAGGCGGCCGTTGATCTCGAATGCCCTGACGAGGAAGCGGCCATCGCGAGCGCCAAGGCACAGGCGGATGGCCGGACGATGGAGCTTTGGCAATCGGACAAGCGAATCAGGGTGTTCCCGCAACCGGCTTGGCGACAAAGAACCTCATAAACAGCCCGAGGTCCTTTTGTTCGCCCGGCGATTGCCGGGTGAGGCATGTCTGCGGCGGTTGTCGCTGCCGAAAGGGGGGTGGGCGCGGCAGGCCTGATGGGACCGCCAGAACCCTCACGCCGCCACCCGGCCGCTGGCCACACGGGACAGTCGGTGACGAAGAAGCATGATGTCCTCGACGTCCTGAGCTGGCGGTTTCGCCGTGGCCGGGTATCTGGGCGCCGCCGGCGCCCGATCATGGATGCCGGGCAGGTCCTGGCCTGACAAATGAGGATCGTGATGAGAATTCCCCGCTTTTATCTACTCCTGCTCGCCTGCGCCCCGGTTCCGGCGCTGGCGTCCGCGGCTTCCATTCCGGCGAGCTTCGAAAGCTGGGGCGGGGACCGGCGCGCGATCGAGGCGTTGCTCGGGGCCTATACGAAGGCGGTCTCCACCAAGGACCGGGCGCTCTTCGAAACCCTGCTTCTGAACAAGTCCATCCCGTTCTCGCCGGCCAGCCTGGCGATCCGGGCCAGGGGCGCCGTCCAGGGCGCCCAGAACTACCAGGCTTTCGCCAAGGGGGTTTTCGCGGGACCGCCCTTCCAGCAACGGTTCCAGGACGTGCACATCCTGCAGGATGGCCCGTTGGCGCAGGTGTCCCTCGTGTTCGTCAATACATCGACGACGGGGACGTCATGGGGCTGGAAGACCATGCAACTTCTCAAGCTCGACGGTCGGTGGAAGATCGCCAGTGAGTTCTACACGGGCCATGCTTGAGGCGTTCGGGGCCGTGCAGCGGCTCGGCGGATGCGCCGCGCGATCGATACTCAAAACGTGAACCTGGAACGGTAGTCCTGCGGGGTTACGCAAAGCAGACGCAGAAAACTGCGGCGCAGCGTCTCCTCCGAGCCGAATCCGCAACGCTGCGCGATCCGCTTGACCGGCAGGCGCGACTCCGAAAGCAGACGCCGCGCCTCTTCCACCCTCAGCCGCTCGATGGCGCGCGCCGGCGTGTGACCGGTCGCCAGCGCATAGCGCCGGCTGAAGCTGCGATCGCTCATGCCCGCCCGATCGGCAAGGACCGAAAGCGAAAGATCGTTCGCCAGATGGTCGCTGATCCAGTCGTGAAGTGAGCCGAACCTGTCGTCGGCGACCTGCAAGGCCAGGGCGGCGCTGAACTGAGACTGGCCGCCGGGGCGCTTCAGGAAAACGACCAGATAGCGGGCGACGGCGAGCGCCACCGAACGGCCGAGATCCTGCTCCACGAGCGCCAGGGCAAGATCGATTCCCGCCGTCACGCCAGCCGACGTCCAGACCGGACCGTCGCATATGAAGATCGGGTCGGGCTCGACACGCACGGCCGGATAGCGCTCGGCCATTTCGGCGCAAAATTTCCAGTGAGTCGCCACGCGCCGCCCATCCAGCACGCCCGCGGCGCCGAGCAGAAACGCTCCAGTGCAGATCGAGGCGACCCGCCGCGCTTTCGACGCCTGCTGGCGCACCCAATCGACCAGCACCGGATCTTCGGCCGCCGGTCCGACCCCTCCGCCGCCGGCGACGATCAAGGTGTCCAGCGCCTCATCGCATGATGTGAGCGGACCGGCCGAAAGCATGACCCCGGCCGAGGCCGTAACCAGGTCGCCGCCTTTCGCCACGATCCTTAGCCGATAGGGCCGCGCGCGCCCGGCGTCGGCGACGATATCGTTGGCCGAGGCGAACACCTGCATCGGCCCCGTGACATCGAGAAGCTGCACCTCCGGAAAGACCAGAACATCGATGTTTCGGACCAGGCTTGGCGGGGAACGAGGGGATTTTGGCATTTCCGCCAAGCCTATCCGCGCATTTGGCGAGAAGCGAGGGTTTATTGGCGCTCCCGCCAATGGGCGTGGTCATAGATTGGCTTGCACCAGGGCTGGTCGGGGCGTCCGCCACCCAGACTGGCCCGATTATCAAGAAAGGCTGAACGTCATGACAAGCTTTCCAGTCTACACGATGGACTCCGCGCCGGAAGGTTCGAAGCCGGCGCTGCGGCAGTTGCAGGCGGCGTTCGGCATGATCCCGAACATCGCCGGCTCCATGGCGACCTCGCCGGTTCTGATCAACAGCCTCGTCGGCCTGTTCGGGAACGTGCACGGCGGCAGCTTCACCGAAGCGCAGGTCCAGACCGTTCTGCTCACCGACGCGGTCGCCAACGCGAGCGCCTGGGCGGTCGCATTCCACACGGCTCTGGCGCTCAAGGAAGGACTCGATCCGGCCGACGTCGAGGCCATCCGTGAAGGTCGTCCGCCTAAGGACATTCAACTCGCCGCGCTCTCGATCCTGGCGAAAACGATGATCGAAAAGCGCGGCCATCTCGATGATGCGGACGTCGATCGGTTCATCGCGGCCGGCTTCGGCAAGGACCATGCCCTCGAGGTCATCGCCATCGTCGCCGCCTCAACGATCACCAACTTCACCGCGAGCGTCACGAAGACGCCCCTGGAAGCGCCGTTCCAGGCTCACGCCTGGTCCGGTTGACCGTTCGAACTGCCGGCGACGCCATCACCACCGGCGATCCATTTCGCCGGTGAGCGCGGCCGACACGCGTGCTTCGGCACGGATGATCAGACCCTGAGGAGCCAAAAATGAACCTCTCCGACATCGGCCGCGCGGCGCCGCTGACCGCGGCGATCGCGCTCGTCGCTTTGGGCGCCACGCTCACGCCCACCCTGGCCGTCGCCGCCGCGCCGATGGTCAGGACCCAGGCGCCCGGCTTCTACCGGATGATGCTCGGCGATTTCGAGATGACTGCGATCAATGACGGCACGATCATGCTGGACGCCGCCGGGTTGCTCGCGGAGCCCGCGACGGAAACCAACGTTGCTCTCGAGAGGTCGTTCGAATCGAACCCGGTCGAGACCTCGGACAACGCGTTTCTTGTGAACACCGGGACGAAGCTCGTGTTGATCGACACCGGCGGTGGCGCGCTGTTGGGCCCGACGCTCGGCAAGCTGCTTATTAACCTGCGCGCCGCCGGCTATAGCCCCGAGCAGGTCGATGATATTTTTCTCACCCACATGCACCCCGATCACCTCGGCGGCTTGACCAAGAACGGCGCTATGGCGTTTCCGAACGCGACCGTCCACGCCTCCAGGCGAGATGCCGAGTATTGGCTGTCGCAGGTCAACCTCGACAAGGCGCCGCCCGACAAAAAGGGCTACTTCCAGGGCGCGATGGCCTCGGTGAAGCCTTACGCGGACGTCGGCAGGTTCAAACCGTTCGACTCCGATGAAGAACTCGTGCCGGGCGTGCGCTCGGTCGCGACCCCCGGCCACACCGCGGGCCACACGTCATACCTCGTCGAGAGCAAGGGGCAGCGATTGATGCTCGTTGGCGACCTCATCCATGTCGCTGCGGTGCAGTTCGACAGGCCGGACGTCACGATCGCTTTCGACAGCGACGCCGGCTCCGCAGCCAGCACACGGAAGAAGGTCTTTGGCGCTCTCGCGTCGGAAGGTGCGTTGGTCGGCGCGGCGCATCTACAGTTCCCTGCCTTGGGACATCTGCGCTCAGCCGGCAAATCATGGCGATGGGCGCCGGTGAACTACTCTACCCAGTTGCGGTAACGGCTCGGCGAGCGCTGCAAGATGGCGCTGCTCGTCGAACATCCGGGGACCTCCAGGATCGCGCGTTGCTGTTGCGCCGGATCACGATGAGAACGACCGACGGAGCTTCCCCCAACCGCCGATCAGAGTTCCTTTTCCGCCAGACTGCGGAACTCATCCGGCACAGACCGAAAACCGCCAGGCGCGGCCGAGGCATAGTTCACCGCCTCCCAGCCGAATCGGTCACGGATCGCGTCGATGGCAAGATCGGCCCGCAGTCGCGCGATGCCGCGGCGCGTGCCCGGCCGTCGGCCGTCCTCGGCGAGGCAGAACGGCAGTTCGAGCTGCAGGTCCTCGTCCCCGCCCAGATGCGATGCGCAGATCGCCAGCAGCGAGATCGTGCGCTCGCCCGGGTTTTCGGCCAGCACCCCGCGCGCGAGCTCGATCGCCACGTCCGCAAGCGTCGCGGTGGCGCAGATCGGCGCCGGCAGGGTCAGCGCCCGCGTGACCGAGCCAAGGTCGGCGAAGCGAACGCGCACGGTCACCGTCCGGCAGGGACGATCCTTGGCGCGCAGACGCCGGGCGATGCGGTCGGCCAGATGCGCCAGGACGGGGCGGAAGACGGCCTCGGTGGCCGGCCGGCGCCCCAGGGCCATCTGCGCGCCAGCCGATGCGGCGCGTCGCCGGATCTGGATGGCGCGCGCATCGCGGTTCCAGGCCAGCGCCGTCAGCTTGCCGCCGACGGCGCGGCCGAGCAGGCGCTCCGTCGCTGAGGGCGAACTTTGCGCCAGCTGGCCGATCGTGATGACGCCGGCGTCCGCCAGCCTGGCTCTCGTCGCCGGCCCGACCCCCCACATCAGCTCGACCGGCAGGTCGTGCAGGAAGGCGAGCTCGCCCGCCGGATCGACGACGAGGAGGCCATCGGGCTTGGCGACCTGGGACGCGATTTTCGCCAGATGCTTGGTGCGCGCCACGCCGATCGAAATCGGCAGGCCCAGCTCGTCCCGCACCCGCGCCCTCACGCGCGCGGCGATGTCGGCGGGCGCGCCGAACAGCTGTGTCGATGCGGAAACGTCCGCGAACGCCTCGTCGATGGAGATACGTTCGATCTCGGGCGTGAAGTCGGCCAGCACGGCGATCGCCGCGTCGCCCAGGCGCTGGTATTCGCTGAAATGGCCGCCGGTGAAGATGAGGCCTGGGCAGAGCTGGCGCGCCTGGCGAGCGGGCATGGCGCTCCTCACCCCAAAGGCGCGCGCCTCGTACGAGGCGGCGAGCACGACGCCGCCGCCGACCGCGACCGGCTTGCCGCGCAGTTCAGGCTGCAGCAGCTGCTCGACCGAAGCGTAGAAGGCGTCGAGGTCGGCATGGAGAAGAGAAGCGCCCACGGGCGACTTGTTCCTGTTTTGTTCGCGTAAGTCAAGTCGACGTGATCCCGCCTCCCGCTCTCCCCGGCGAAAGCCGGGGCCCAGGCTTATTTTGTTTGTGCCTTTCTTCGTTTACTTCCATGCCAGCCAACGAAACGGCACACTCCATATTGGCTATCCTGTCGACGCATTTTCGGAATCTTCCGCTTGGCCTGCGGCAACAGCGTCATCAGCTAAGCACGGTTGACTACTCATCTCGTACGCCCAATGATATAAACTGGGCGGCACGCGATTTGGACGAGCGATGTCCACGCGCTCGCGTTCTTTGGTTAGTGTTGTCTCCAGTGTGACGCTTGCCCTTGCGAGGGTCGGCGGACCAGTTGCGTTCGAGGCGTGGCGCCTCAACCGTCGGCGAAGGTTCAGGCGCCGCGGTGCATCAACCCTGGGACGGAGGTAATCACATGAAGAACAGACTCATGGGGATCGGCGCTCTGGCCACCGCGATCCTGGCGATCGGCGCGTACGCCTCTCCGGCGGCCGCCTTCCCCAAAAAGCTGGCCTACACCTTCTACCCCGCATCCGGCGGCGCCTACTGCGACGGGATCACTTTGACCTCCACGGACAAGCTGGCCTATCACGGCTATCACGTGAACTCCGATTGCGCCGGTTCAAACGATCCCGCCGAAGGCCTGGTGGTCAGGTTGGGCGGTCACAAAGTCATCGAAGTCATTACTGGCATCGCAAGTGAATATCCCAATCTCGCGCTGGTGTTTTACATCGATCCGACGGCTTATACTTGGCTCCTATACGTGAACGAGTACTACCTGAACGGAACCAACGACTATATAGAACTCAGCTCGGGTTCCCTGATCAAAGGCGCTCCGCCGGCCGGGCGCGGCGGCGTGTCGTCACTACATCCGAAGCCGGGCGTCAAGCTCGCCAGGCCGATGTTTCCATAGAGAACTTGGGATCGAGACAGACGTATTCTGCTGGACCCCCTGGGCGCGATATATCAAGCTGTTTGTGGGGTGTTGGCGGAGGGCGGCGCGATGGTCGAGAAAATCCAGGCGGCGATCGTGGGTTCGGTCCAACACAAGCCGCAGAAAGCCGCCGATGCGCCTCGGGCCTTTCCCCTCGAACAGGTGGCGGAGCTCGCGGGGCTGGCCCTCGACGACGCGGGCATGACGCCCGACCAGATCGACGGCCTTGCGATCGGCAGCGCCGTCTTCAGCGAAGTCCGCATGTTCGTCCCGTCCATGGTCGCGGAGTACCTCGGCCTGAAGCTCAATTTCGGTGAGGTCGTCGACCTGGGAGGCGCCACGGCCGTGGCTATGGCCTGGCGCGCGGCGGCCGCCATTCAGCTGGGCCTGTGCAACGCCGTGCTCTGCGTGACCCACGCCAGGCCAGGACCGTCCGCACCGCGGGCCGCCGGCGCGGGACCGTCCGCCCGCGGACTCGGCGCGCACAGCGGCGCGTACGGCGCGCCGGAGGCCGAGTTCGACCTGCCTTATGGCCATGTCGCCCAGAATACCGGCTATGCGATGATCGCCCAGCGCTACAAGGCGGTCCATGGCTACGACGAGAGGGCGATGGCCAAGATCGCCGTCGACCAGAGAACCAACGCCTGCGCCAACCCCGACGCCTTCTTCCATGGCCAGCCGATCACCATCGACGACGTTCTGCGCAGCCGGATGATCGCCGACCCGCTGCACCTGCTGGAGATCGTCATGCCCGTCACCGGGGGCGCGGCCTTCATCGTCGCGCGCAAGGATATTGCCCGGACCAACGATCATCGTCCGGCGATCATCCGCGGGTTCGGCGAGCGTATTCAGGGCAAATCGCCCAGCTACGTCGACGACATGCTGGTCACCCCCATCGGACCGGCCTCGCGGACCGCTTTCGCCATGGCGGGCCTGGCCCCGCGCGACATGAACATGGCCCAGATCTACGACTGCTACACGATCACCGTCCTGCTCACGCTGGAGGATGCCGGCTTCTGCCCGAAAGGCCAGGGCGCCAAATTCGTCCGCGATCATGATCTGACCTGGCGCGGGGATTTTCCGGTCAACACCCATGGCGGCCAGCTCAGCTTCGGCCAGGCGGGCCTGGCGGGTGGCGCGTCGCACCTGGTCGAGGCCGTGCGGCAGGTCCAGGGGCGTTGCGGCGAACGTCAGGCCGCACGGCATGACCTCGCCTATGTCTCGGGCACGGGCGGGGTCATGAGCGAGCAGGTTGCCTTGATCCTCGAGGGTGCGTGAGATGACCGACAAGCCACTGCCTCACCTGACCCCCAGGAGCCGGCCGTTCTGGGACGCGTTGAAAGCGCATCGGATCGACATCCAGCAATGCGACGCCTGCGGCCACTGGGTGTTCTTTCCACGCCTGCATTGTCCGCGCTGCTTCTCGCGCCAACTGACCTGGCGGACGGTGTCGGGGGAAGGCGAGCTCATCACCTTCACGCTGAGCCGCATCCCGACCCTGCCCGAACTTGCGGACGAGGTTCCGCAAAAGCTGGCGGTCGTTCGCCTGGACGAAGGGCCGCATATCAACACCACGCTGACGGGCCTGGCCGAAGACGAGATCTCCGTCGGCATGCGCGTGACCCCGGTATTCGACGACATCGCTCCCGGCGAGGTGACCCTGCTGCGCTATACGGCAAAAGTATAGGGGTAGAAGAGAGGTGGGTGCGGGATCGCCGTTCTCGCTTGGGAAAGAACACGCCCATATCCATATGACGCCACGAGCGAGCGGCGCCCAGGGAGACAGGCGATGAGAGCGGTTCGGATCTACGAATATGGCGGCCCCGAGGTCTTGAAGTACGAGCTCGATGCGCCCGAGCCGGTGATGGCGCCGGACAGGGTGCTGATCGAGGCGGCCGCCACCAGCGTCAATCCGATCGACTGGAAGGTCCGCTCGGGCGCCCGGCGGAAGGACTTTCCGTTGGATCTGCCGGCCATCCTCGGCAAGGACGTGAGCGGCGTCGTGCGGGCGGTCGGAACCGATGTCCGAACCTTCAAGCCCCGCGACCGGGTGATCGCCATGACCGATGCGGCCTATGCCGGGCTCGTGGCCGTGCCGGAAGCCGTGCTGGCCCATCTGCCCGACGGCGTCGATCCGATCGACGCCGCGGCCATCCCGCTGGTGTCGTTGACGGGAGACCAGCTCGTCCGGCTGGCGACCAAGGCGACGGCGGGCCAGACCATTCTGGTGAGCGGAGCGCTCGGCAGCGTAGGGCGCGCCGCCGTGCACGCCGCGAAGAAACTCGGCGCCAGGGTGATCGCGGGCGTCCGGGCGAGCCAGCTGGCGGAGGTCGAAAGCCTGGGCGTCCATGGGGCCGTCGCCCTGGACGACGATACGGCCATGGCCGGCCTCGAAGCTTTGGACGGTGTCGCCGATACGGTGGGCGGCGAAACGGCGGCCAGGCTCCTGGCCAAGGTCAGACCCGGCGGCCGCTTCGGATATGCCTCCGTGCTCCCGCAGGACGCTTCGGCGAGAAATCCGACCGTCGAAGTGAGCCGCGTGTTCGGGCGCCCCGATCCGTCCAAGCTGCGCGAGTTCGCCGATGACGTCCGGGACGGCAAATTCCTGTTGCCGATCAGCCGGCGCCTGCCCCTGAGCGACGCGGCCGCCGTGCACGCCCTCGTGGAAAAGGGCGGCGCCGGGAAGATCGTGCTGCTGATCTGAGGCCGGTCGCCGGACGGCGGCGCCTTCCCCAGTCCAATCGTTGCTTGCGGCCCTGGACGCTGACCGAAACGAGATAGGCCGCCGCCCACTCGTAGCGCGGCCGCCCCGCCCATAGGCGCTAGGTTTAGGCGGGCGCTCGGTCTATCCGCCGGACCGCCGGCTTCAAGCCGGCACCTTCAACTCTCCGCATCCCTGCTGTTGGGAGCAAAATGCCGGCTTGAAGCCGGTGGTCCGGCGGTGAGGTTTGTGGCCAATCTTCTGAACGTAGCGCCTATGAGCGTCCCCGCTCGCACCTTTTTCTGATCTTTTCTGAAGAAGTCAGATTTCGGATGATTCCATCTAAAATCATCCTTCCCTGGGGGCGTTAATACCAGCTTGCATTAATTCTGACCTATCCGTTCGTGGCCGGATTGTCCGCAGGCCACCCTTTGAAGATAAGGGGACATAATACATATCTGCCGGCGTTCGTCGCCGTGGCCCGAGTTAGGGAGGTCGCCTTTCACAAGCTTTGCTATGTCGTAAAACGCACAGAAATCCTGTGCAAAAACGCACAAATGTGGTTGCCGTCGACGGCAAAATATCGCACCTACGCAGCAGGGGCGCCGAGGACCCCCAACGCGATCGAGGGACGACAAAACCCAACCTGTGCGGCGGTAAGGGAAATGCGCCCGCTGCTGAGCCTGTCTTATACGTGGCTTGGATCTTCGCTCGACCGCCGGCCGCCATTTCCCCCCAGGGATGGCCGGCGGGGGCCTCGCGTGTCCGTGACATGTGGGGTCCGAAAATGCCGGCCGTCTTCAAGGGTCGTCTGCATGACGCAGATGGGGGAATAATCCCGCGCCTTGTAGTCGTAGAGGCTGGTGTTGGGATCGAACCACTGGCCGGTGTAGCGGGAGAGGTATTCCGCCGGACCCGTCGAGGTCTCGTCGGCCGGGCTGGTGTTCTGCCCATAGGCGTCCCAGGTGAAGATCCGCGCCACCAGTCCCCCGTTGCTCAGCGCGATCAGCGTGCCCTCGCGGAATAGGTCGACACCATTACCTGTTGCATCAAACCCAGCGCGGACACGGCTGCGCAAACGGCTTTATGGCAATAGGTGTGTATTCACCGCGGTCGATGAAGGGGATAATGTCCCATGAGTTAAACCGCCTCCTCGACGCGCCCAACCTTGTCGCCTGATCCACGGAGAACGTCGGAATGAACCCTCCGCTGCGCGCGATCGCCATGGCCTTGGCCGCGGTATGCGGCTCCGCGGTCTGCGACGCCGCCACAGATCCCATGACCGCCCCCGTTCCCGCCGGGTACTATGTCTTTCAAAAGGTCGTCTATCAGAACGACAGCGGCCTTCCCGACGATCACGGCTATTTCGAGAGGATCCTCCACAACATCGGCGCCCACATTGCCGCGACCGATGGCAAGGTCGAGATCCGGGTCGTCAGCTTCGCAGCGGGCGTGAAGCTGTTCGTGATGGCCAGGACCGACGCGCCGCTCGCGGCCGGCCTCGACGGCCTGCGCGCCAAGGGCGTTCGGTTTCTGGTCTGCCGCAACACCCTGAAGGCCATGAACCTGGGTCCAAAGGACCTCTACGGCGTCAAGGACGAGGACATCGTCCCCAGTGGCGTGGCCGAACTGGCGCGGCTCCAGGGGCAGGGCTTCGTCTATCTGCACCCCTGAAGCCGCGTGAAATCCGGGGACATGGCGTTGTCTTCGTTCCTCTACCATGGGCTCATCGAGCGGGGTGTGCCTGTGGTGTGCATCTGCGCGCGCCATGCCAAAGGGGTGTTGTCGGCGCGCGTCAACAAGAGTGACCCCCACGACGCCGAGGGCCTGGCGCAGATGGCGCGCACCGGCTGGTACAAGGCCGTGCACATGAAGGACGACGCCACCCACCTGGATCGCGCGCAGCTCAAGGTTCGTGAACAGCTGACCAAGGCTCATGGCGCGATGCTGGGTCAGCTTCGCGGGTTGCTGAAACTGTTCGGTCTACGGATGGGTAAGGTGACGACGCCTGGCAAGCGCACCGAGCGGCTCGCGGCGTTGTTCGAACAGAAGCCGCAGCTGCGGACAATTCTCTCGCCGCTCGTCGAAAGCCTCATCGCCCTGGAGAAACAGATCAAGCTGTCGTCGCGCAGCCTCAAGGCCCGGGCCGAGGCTGATCCGGTGTGCCGGCGGCTGATGAGCGTGCCCAGCGTCGGGCCGATCGTCGCGCTGACTTACAAGAGCAGTATCGAGGATCCCGAGCGCTTTGAGCGAAGCGAGGCGCTCGGCGCCTATGCCGGACTCGTTCCCAGGCGCTCGCAATCAGGCAATCGCGATGTCATGGGGCATATAACCAAGGCTGGCGATCCGATGCTGCGACGCGCGCTCTACGAGGCGGCCAACAGCCTGCTCAGCAGGGTCAAGCGGCCGTGCGCTCTTCAGACCTGGGGCAAGGCCATGGCGGTCGCCAAGGGCGGTAAGCGGGCGCGTGTCGCCGTCGCCCGCAAACTCGCCATCCTGCTCCACAAGCTTTGGCGGACGGAGACAGACTTCAAATGGGCCTGACAGCCCCTTGAAGACCTGGCCGGACGTCAAAACCCGGGTGATCTCGCGTATCGTGTCGGGGCTCTGACCTCGTCGTCGACATGGAGACACCCACCCATCAGCCGCCTGACCGCGATCATGGGGCTTGGACAATCATCGGCGCCTCAGCCCGTCCATGACCTCGAAGACAACCGTAGAACGCCGGTCGGCTTCATCGACATCTCAACGAAATCAAACATCTGAGCCAAACGGAGAAAATCAATTAGACAACACGATACTTTAATTGACAGCCTATCCAACATGGGGCTCGCCGCGATCGGACCGGCGGCGTCCCGCCGCCGCACTTGACCCGCCCTCACGGGGCGTTGAAATGCGAAGTCGAAATCGGGGGCGCGCGCATGCAAGGCAGTTTGGATCGGCCGCCCATCGTTGTGTGAGCCAGCCGGGCGCGGGCAATCTGGCTGGTGATTGGTTCCGCGATATTCGTCGCCGTGGGCGTCTTCGTGTGGGAACCCATTGGCTCCACGATCGTGCGCCCGCTTTGCATAGGCTTCTTTGGGCTTTGCGGGTTGATCGGCCTGGGCATGCTCATTGCGCCGTCCCGGCTTGACATCGAGCCTCACTCAAACGGTGCTCTGGCGGACCAGGAGGTTCGCGTGGACGGAGATCTATAACTTCCGTCCCGCCCTCATAGGGCTGACCAACAAGACGGTCGGCTTCGACTACTTGACCGAACGACCGAAGCGGGCGGCGTTGAACGCTCTGAACACCTCGCTTGCCGGCGTCCAGGGCTCGTTGCAGCCGGGGTGGGAAATTGCCCCGCAGGCGCTTGCGGACCTGCTCAATGATGCACGCGAGCATTGGCTAGGGGGCGAAGGGCCCGCGACCCAGGCCGGTCCGGCGGAGCGACACCGCCCGTCGTCGTTCGCAGGGGTGGCCGGCGCGCGCGTGGACCGAAAAACCTATTGGCTGGGCGCCGGCTTCGTGCTCGCCGCCGCGATCGCCTTGTCGCTTATCCCCGGCGTGCAACGTGTGATCGGATCGGTGACGACGTTTCTCTTCATCCGGATATTCGCATCGAGGCTGCATGACATCGGCCGCTCGGGCTGGTGGCAGCTGGTTCTCTACGGGGTCCAGCTTGCCGCCATATTCGTCGGCACGGTCGGGGGTGCGCCGCTCGATGTGGTGATCGAGGTGGGGCTCGTGATTCAGTTCGTCTTCACGGTCGTGCTCGGTGCGATTCCGGGCAGCCGCGTCACCAACAGGTTCGGTCCGCCGCCCAACCAGCCATCGCCCATTGCGACCTCGGAGGTTTTCCGGTGATCCCGCTCAGCCTGCCCCTCAAAGGAGTCGGCCCTGCCCTGCGAAGATAAGGGGACGCAATGTGTGCTGCAGAAGTGGGAGAATCCGGGACAGGTTATCGTGCCCCTTGTGTGCCTGTCTGTGATCCACGCCAAGCAGGTGTATTTGCGGCCCGGGAGGTGTGCGCGAGGGGCTCGGATAACCTGTCCCCAAATTCACCCCACACTGAAGTTATATATTGACATTTTGCAATTAATGTGGTTCTTCTCGGTCCGTGATCTACCGCTCGATCCCCGACCTGGACCCGCCGGCCGACGCCGACGTCGACGCGCCTGACCTGGCGCGAGCGGACGCGGCGATCGACCTTTGCGAACGATATCAGGTCATGCTCGCGCGCATCGCCGAGATCGGCATGGAGATGATTGAGGCGGGCGCCCGACAGGCGAAGGCCGATGGCGGCGCGGGTGATCCCGATGCGTTCTGCAAGGTCTCCCAGGCCGTGCGCCGCACCGTCGCCCTGCACGTCAAGCTCGCGCGCGACGCCAGGACCGACCGAAACACGGTCCAGGCCGAACGCGCCCGGCGCCGCGCCGATGGCGCCCGCGCGCGCAAGACCGCGAAAGACGAAGCGATCCTTTTTGGCCTGCACGACGCCTATTTCGGGTCGGGCTCCGAGCCGGAATTCGATCCGGGCGGATACCTCTTCGACCGGATGATGGACGTCGATGTCGAACGCCTCGACGACAGTGACGAATTCGCCGGCTATCTCGACCGGCCGGTGGGCGAGACGCTGGCGAAACTCTGCGCCATCGTGGGCCTCGATCCCGGCGCCTGCGTGCTCGACGACGGCGTCTGGCGCGTCTGGGAAGCTCCGGCGCCCATCCCTCCGTCGGCGCGTGGGGAGGGTGGCTCGGAGCGAAGCGACGAGACGGGTGGGGAACGGCGACGCGACCACGATCCGACCGTGATTTGCGGGTCTTCAATCTCCGGCGCGGACCCACCGGCATGCTCGCGCTTCACCGACAGTCTATCACCTTGAGGAGTCGGGGACGGCCTCCATGCACGGCCGCGCGGGCGCGGCTAGGCGTTCGCCCGCAAATGCTTCTCACCCCGGGCGCGCAGATCACGGATGATCTCCCGCGCCGCGTTGTGCCCGGGCGCGCCGGTGACGCCGCCGCCGGGGTGGGTGGCGGATCCGCACATGTACAGGCCGCGGATCGGGGCGCGGTAGTCGCCGTGGCCCAGCGCCGGGCGGGCGCTGTACAGCTGGTCGAGCGAAAGGGCGCCATGGAAGATGTCGCCGCCGGTCAGGGCCAGTTTGCGCTCCAAGTCGAGCGGCGAGAGGATCATCCGGCCCAGGATCGCGCCTTTGAAGTTCGGGGCATAGGCCGTGACCGTGTCGATGATCGTGTCGGCGGTGGCCTCGCGATGATCGTCCCAGCTGGTCCCGTCGGGCAGGCTCGGGGCGAACTGCTGGCAGAACAGGCTGGCGACGTGCCGGCCGGGCGGGGCCAGGGAGTCATCGAGGACGCTCGGGATATGCATCTCGATCGCCGGCGCCCGCGCCCAGCCGAACTGGCGGGCGTCCATATAGGCCTTGTCGAGATAGCCCAGCGAGGGCGCGATCAGCATGCTGGCGCCGTGGTGCTCGGCGCGGCCGTGGCTGGGCAGGCAGGTGAAGTTCGGCAGCTCGGCCAGGGCGACGTTCATCCGGAACGTGCCCGAGCCGCAGCGCCAGGAGGCGATGCGCTCCTTGAACGGCTCGCTGAGGTGCTCCGTCGCGACCAGGCCGCCGAACAGGATCTTCGGGTTGACGTTCGACACCACCAGCCTGGCCGCCAGGTCGAATCCGTCCTCCAGCACGACGCCGCGCGCGCGGCCGCCGACGATGGCGATCTCGCGCACCGGTGCGTCCGTGCTGATCTCGACCCCGGCCTCCAGGCAGGCCCTGGCCATGGCCTGGGTGATCGAGCCCATGCCGCCGATCGCATGGCCCCAGGCCCCCTTCACCCCGTTGGCCTCGCCGAACACGTGGTGGACCAGCACATAGGCGGAGCCGGGGGTATAGGGGCTGGCGTAGGCGCCGGTGATGGCGTCGAAGCCCATCAGGCCCTTGAGCACGTCGGTCTCGAACCAGTTGTCGAGCATGTCGCCGGCGCTCTTGCCGAACAGGTCCAGGAGGTCCGCCTGCCCCTTCAGGCCCATCTTGCGCACCCGGTTGGCGAGGCCGAGGCCGGTCATCAGGTCGCGCGGCGAGGCGCTGGCGTTGTACGGGGTCTTGAGCAGGATATCGCGCAGCAAGTCGACGACGCTGTCCAGCCGGGCGTGGAAATCGGCCAGCCGGTCGGCGTCGCGCGGCGACCAGCGCGACAGCTCGCGGTGCGAGCGGGCCGCGTCCCGGTCGAGGATCAGGTAGCGCTGGTCGTCGACCGGCGAGAAGTACGACAGCGGGCGCAGGACGACCTTCAGCCCATGCCGCGCCAGCTCCATGTCGGCGATGACCTTGGGATTGAGCAGGCTGACCGAATAGCTGGCTGTCGAGTTGCGGAACCCGGGATGGAATTCCTCGGTGATCGCCGCCCCGCCGACGACGCCGCGCCGCTCCAGCACCCGCACCCTGTAGCCGGCCTTGGCCAGGTAGAAGGCGCAGGTCAGGCCGTTGTGGCCGCCGCCGACGATCAGGGCGTCATAGGTCATGCCGCGCCAGTTCGCTGAGGTAGCGGTCGGTATAGGCGCGCGTTCCCGGCTCCATCAGCGAATAGGGGCCGGGCCGATAGGTGCGCGAGCGCACGCCCGCCTGGTTCATCTCGATGATCCGCTTGTCGGCAAGGCTGGTGACGTCCCACAGCCAGGTCAGCGCCTCGGCGTCGTAGTCGCGGCCTTCCTGCGCCTCGCCATGCACCAGCCAGATCACCTCCATCTCGGTGAAGAGGGTGGCGCGCGGGATGAAGCGATAGATCACCCCGTGGTCGGCGTAGGCCAGGAAGGCGCTCAGGAACCCCGCCTCGGCGAACACGCAGTCGCCTTCCTCGGGGCCGCGGGCATCCATCAGCGGGGCGATCAGCCCGCCGTCCCGGCTGCCGGTCAGGCTGCCCTCGGCGAGCGGCGAACAGATCAGGCGGGCCACCTCCAGGCCGTCCGCGTCCGGACCCCAGACCTCGAGATCCTCGTCCGAGCGAACGTCGCGGTTCTTGGGCCGCGCCAGCATGTGGTGGACCGAGAACTCCGGGTGGGCGACTGCGCAATGATAGCACTCATGGTAGTTCTCCATGGCGAGCTTCCAGTTCGCCGCCACCGCATAGGTCTTGCGCGCCGCGATCTTCGCCGTGCTCCAGCCGTAGCGGGCGTCGACCGCGCCCAGCGCCTCGCGCACGCCGTCGAGGGCCGGCGGGTTGTCGTCGAAGCTGATCAGCACCAGGCCGGCGATCACCACCGCCGGCAGGGGCTTGAGATCGAAGCCGGACGGATCGAAGCCCGGCGGCATCTCGCGGGCGGCGCGCAGCCGCCCGTCCAGGTGATAGGTCCAGGCGTGATAGGGGCAGGTCAGCATGGCCACATTGCCGCGTGGATCGACGCACAGGCGCGAGCCTCGGTGGCGGCAGACGTTGTTCAGCGCACGGACCTCGCCGTCGGCCCCGCGCACCACGATCGCCGATTCCAGGCCCAGCGTGGTGACGAAATAATCGCCGGCCTCGGGGATCTCGCTGGCGTGGCCGACGCAGGTCCACCGGCCGAGCAGCAGGTCGATGTCGCGCGCGAACACGGCGTCGTCGACATAGAAGGCCTGATCGAGCGCATGCGCCGGCGCGTGCGCGGCGATCAGCTCCGCGATCGTCATTGCCCCTCCAGGGCCTCCAGGAACCTGACCGGCCGGCCTTGCGCGGGACCGGTGAGCGCGCCATCGCGCATCACCGCCTGGCCCCGGATGATGGTGGCGATCGGCCAGCCCCGGGCCTCGAAGCCGTCGAACGGCGTCCAGCCCGACCGGCTGGCCATCTCCTCGTGCCGGATCGTCTTGCGGGCGTTCAGGTCGACGATGGTGAGGTCGGCGTCATATCCCTCGGCGATGCGCCCCTTGTCGGCCAGTCCGAAGATACGTTGCTGCCCGTGACTGGTCAGGTCGACGAAGCGCTCCAGCGTCAGCCGCCCCTCGGCCACGTGGGTCAGCATCACCGGGACCAGCGTCTGCACGCCCGGCATGCCCGACGGCGAGGCGGGATAGGGACGGGCCTTTTCGTCCCGCGTATGCGGGGCGTGGTCGGAGCCGAGGACATCGGCGACGCCCATGGCCACGCCGCGCCACAGCGCCTGCTGGTGCTGCGCCTCGCGGATCGGCGGGTTCATCTGGGCGAACCCTTTGAGCCGCTCATAGGCCTCCGGCGCGGTCAGGGTCAGGTGCTGCGGCGTCACCTCGACGCTGGCGACGTCCTTGTGGTCGGCCAGGAAGGCGATCTCCGCCGCCGTGGTGACGTGCAGCACGTGGATGCGCTTGCCGAGTTTCTTGGCCAGCGCCACCAGCCGGCGGGTCGAGCGGATCGCCGACTCGGCGTCGCGCACCTCCGGATGGCTGGTCCAGTCGCCGGTGCGCGCCAGGGGACGCCGCTCGGCCAGCCGGTACTCGTCCTCGGAATGGAAGGTGCCCCGCCGGTTGATGTTGCGCAGGATGGCGGCGACGCCCTCGTCGTCGGGCACCAGCAGGGTGCCGGTCGAGGCGCCCATGAACACCTTGACGCCGCAGCAGCCGGGCAGGCGTTCGAGCTCGCCCAGATACTGCGCGTTCTCGTGCGTGCCGCCGACATAGAAGGCGTGGTCGCACTGCATGCGGTCCCGCGCCCGCGCCAGCTTGTCGGCCAGGGCCTCGGCGTCGGTGGTGGTCGGCTCGGTGTTCGGCATCTCGAACACCGCGACGACGCCGCCCAGCACCGCCGATCGCGCCCCGGTCTCCAGGTCTTCCTTCCACTCCAGGCCTGGTTCGCGGAAGTGGACCTGGCTGTCGATCACGCCCGGCAGGACGGTCAGCCCCCGCGCATCGAAGGTCTCGCCGGCGGAGGCCTGCGACAGATCGCCGATGGCGGCGAACTTGCCGCCTCGGACCCCGATGTCGGCCATGCCGCGGCCGGCGTGGTTGACGACCTCGCCGCCGCGCACGATCAGGTCATAGGTCTCAGGCATCGGCGCGGTCCTCCCGGGTCTCGTCGATCAGGGCCTCGGCCGCCGCCAGCACGGTCGACACACGCAGATCCATCATATGGCAGATCTCCTGGTTCAGCTTGGGGTCGACCGTCTTGAAGTCCTCGAACGACCGCGAGCCCCTGACCGTGCGGCCCTTCGGCGTCCACGGCCGGTACAGCTCTTCGTCGGACGGTCCGAACAGTCCCAGGGTCGGCGCGCCGGAGGCGGCCGCCAAGTGCATCAGCCCGGAGTCGGAGCCGATGAACAGCCGGCTGCGCTTGAGGCAAGCGAAGGCCGTCAGCAGATCCACCTTGCCGACCAGGTCGATGACGCGGGCCTTGGAGACGGCGCCTTTGAGCGGCGCGGCGGCGACCTGGTCGTCCGGACCGCCCAGCACCATCAGGCGCGCGTCTTCGAGCGCCCCGCCGGGACCGAGAAGCTGGCGCACCAGCATGGCGTACCGTTCGGCCGGCCACGCCTTGCCGACCCAGTTCGCCGCCGGCGCGATGGCCAGGATCGGCCCCTCGCCGGCGGTCAGGCGATCGGCCTCGGCTTCGATCTCCGGCGTAGTGAACAGATATGGCGCGGCCGGCGCGCTTTCGAGCTTGAGGAGGCGCGAGGCCTCGACGACCTTGTGGACGGCCGGACCGCCTCGCCTGTGCACCGCCCGCCGTTTGCGGCGCAGGAAGGTCGACAGCGCCGATCCGCGCAGGTCGACGACCAGGCCCCATTGGCGGCGCCAGATCTGCCGCCAGAGATCGAACCAGTGCAGGCCCAGCGGTCGCTTCTCCAGGACGATGACCGACTGCAGGCCCGGCGTCTGCGCGAACAGCGGCGCGGTCAGGGCGCTGGCCACGATGGTGAACCGGGCGTCGGGAACCTCGTCGATCAGCGTCCTGATCAGACCGGAGGAAAGCACCGCGTCGCCGATCCGGCTCGCGGTGATGAACAGGATCGGGAAGGTTCTCGTCGCCATTCTGTGGCTGTATAGAGCGCGCGCCCCTGGCGCTCCAGGCCCATCGCCCTCACATGCCCAGGATGGCCCAGAACATGCGGTACGCGGAACTTCCCGGTCGCGCCGTCATCGCGCTCGACGGCGCCGACTGGCGAACGTTCCTGCAGGGCCTGGTCACCCAGGATGTCGAGACGCTCAGCGCCGGCGAAATCCGCTTCGCCGCCCTGCTCACGCCGCAAGGCCGGGTGCTGTACGATCTCTTCGTCGTGGGAACGGCGGACGGCTGCCTGATCGACTGCGCCGCCAAGGATCGAGACGCGCTGATCCAGAAACTGACGATGTACCGCCTGCGGGCCAAGGTCGGAATCGCGCCCGCCGGCCTGACCGTCAGCGCGGCCTGGGGCGGCCCGACGCCAGCCGGCTGGGCCGACGACCCCCGCCTGCCCAGCCTGGGCTCACGCGGCTACGGCGCGCAATCTCTCCCGGAATGGCAGGCCGCCGACGAAGCGGCCTATCTCTCCCACTGCCGCAGCCTCGGCGTGCCTGGACCCGCCGACTGGGGCTCCGACACCACCTACCCCATCGAGGCCAACTTCGACCTCCTGCAGGGCGTCGACTTCAAGAAGGGCTGCTTCGTCGGCCAGGAAACCACCTCCCGCATGAAGCGCCGCGGCACGATCAAGAACCGCATGGCCCCGATCACCTTCGACGGCCCGCCGCCCGAGCATGGGACGGAAGTGCTGGCCGGCGACCTCCGCGCCGGCGTCGTGTTGTCGGGAGAGGAAGGGATGGCGATGGCGTTGCTGCGCGTCGATCGGGTCGAGACGGACGCCTTGACGCTGGCTGGCGGAAGGTCCTGCCGGGTCGTATGGCCGGACTGGATGGAGAAACAGGTCGTAGCCTAGTCGATGGTTCCGACTTTTTTTCAGGCCCACCGCTCACAGGGCCACTCGTACCCGCTGGCGCCACCTTCGCTCTGGAGTTGAGCAAGCACATAGGCCAGCACCCGGCCGCTCTCGAACAGCACCCAGGTCTTCTCCCAACCTCGCCGCGCCATGGCGCGGGCGGCTTCGTCGTCCGCCATCAGGCGCCGCACCTGGGCGACCAGACCGTCGAAACTGTTGTAGAACGCCGCTTCATCATCGCCATAGAACCGCTCGAACCCGGCCCGGCGATCGAGGAGAACGGCCAGGCCCCAGCCGAACATGTGGGCCATGCGGTCGGAGGCGTAGAGGGGCAGGCTGGACCGGCGCGACAGCGACCAGCCGGTCCGCGCCGACATCAGGGCGCGGAAATAGTCGTAGCCGGCGGCTTCGGACTGATCGCCCACGCCCGGGCACGACAGCCGCAGGCCCGGAATGTCGGCGCGCAGGCGGCCAACCGACGCCGACGGCGACAGGCTTTCCGCGCCGATCTCGCGCGGCCGGTCGTCGTGGGCGGGGAACAGCAGGTCGAACGGCGGCGTCGGGATCTCGAACGCACGGCCGGTCTCGACGGAAGAATCGACCGGGTTGGGCAGGAAGGCGGCGAAGGCGCCGCGCCCTGCATATCGCCCCAGGCCCGGCTCCGCCGTCGTCACGAACAGGGCGTCGGCGACGCCGGTGCGAAGTCCCAGGCGTTTCTGGTTCTTGGGCGTATCGATCGGGTCGATGTTGATGTCGGCGATCAGAACGCCGGGGGCCAGCCTGCGCGCTTCGACCAGCGATGCGTTGCGGATCCGGTCGGCGAAGTGCAGCAGGATCAGGTCCGGCTTCAGTTCGTCGACACATTGCAGGAAGCGGCGGTTCGCCCAGCCTTCGCCCAGCCCGCGCAGACGCAGCGGCGCACTCGACCGGGCTACGGCGCGATCGGAGAACTCGACGACCAGATGATTTGCCCGCGTCGCGGCGAGGCTGAACTTGCGGGCGATGTCGAACAGAGACAGTCTGGCGGTGTGCCGCTCGGCGCCGGTCATCCAGTTGAAATCGGCGACGTTGAGGATGCGCATGGGTCTTGGTTAAGGGGACGATCGGTCTTGGGCGTCAAGGTCTACGAAGGCGAGGGCGGGCGGTGTGCATGGGCCAACCCCGCCAATCCGCTGTACGTCGCCTATCACGACGAGGAATGGGGCGTTCCCGAGTATGATTCTCGCGCGCTGTGGGAGAAGCTGGTGCTCGACGGCTTCCAGGCGGGCCTGGCGTGGATCACCATCCTGCGCAAGCGCGAGGCGTTCCGGGCGGCGTTCGCCAACTTCGATCCCGAGGTCGTCGCCAGGTTCGACGATGACGACCGCGCCCGCCTGCTCGCCGACGCGGGGATCATCCGCTCACGGGCGAAGATCGACGCGGCCATCAGCGGCGCGCGAATCTTCCTGGCCATGCGCGAGCGGGGAGAGGACTTCTCGGAGTTCCTGTGGAGCTTCACAGGCGGTTCGGTGGTTCAGAACCACTGGAAGGATATTGGGCAGGTGCCGGCCCAGACCGACCTCGCCGTCGAGGTGGCCAAGGCATTGAAGGCCAAGGGATTCAAGTTCTGTGGGCCGGTGATCACCTATGCCTTCATGCAGGCGGTCGGCATGGTCAACGACCACGTGACCGGGTGTTTCCGTCATCGCGAAGTCGTGGCGCTCGCCCACCGATGAGGATGCGGGCCACCCGAACCTTCGTGTGCGGCGTCGACGAGGCCGGCCGCGGGCCCTGGGCGGGGCCGGTCTATGCTGCGGCGGTGATCCTGTCGATGGACGACCCCATCGAGGGCCTCGACGACTCCAAGAAGCTGCCGGCGCGCCAACGCGAGACGCTGGAGGTGCACATCAAGGCCCGCGCCGTGGCCTGGGCGGTCGGCAGCGCCAGCGTCGAGGAGATCGACGTGTTCAACATCCTGCAGGCGACCGGCCTGGCGATGCGGCGCGCGATCGAGAGCCTGTCGGTGTCGCCGACCCTGGCGCGCGTGGATGGAAACTATGCATTCAAGCTGCCCTGCCGGGTCCAGACCGTGGTCAATGGCGACGCCCTGCATCCGGAGATCTCCGCCGCCTCGATCCTCGCCAAGACCGCCCGCGACCGGCTGATGGTGGCCATGGACGCGCTCTATCCCGGCTATGGGTTCGCCAGCCACAAAGGCTATGGCGTTCAGGCGCATGCGGACGCGCTGCGCAACCTCGGACCCTGTGCGATCCACCGATCCACTTTCAAGCCGATCAGGGCGGTGGCGGCCGGGCGACTTGCCGAACCACTTGCCCAACCACTTGATCGGGTTATTCAAGATTGACCGGTGAGGCGCGGGCGGCGACGCTGCCGTCCATGCCCGACCCATCTCCCCTCGCCAGAGCGCTCGGACTCCAGGCGCAGGCCTGCGTGGTGCTCGGCTCAGCCTTCTCGGGCGCGCTGATGAACAAGGCCGCCGCGGACGTCGATCGCGGCGGGCCGACGGCGAAGGTGCTGGCCGGGTGGGTGGGCGACAGCGCCCGCTCGCTGTTCAGGGACGCCGTCCCGATCCGGCTGCTCGGCGCCCTGCACGCTTTCGCGCTCAGCGGCGAAGCGCCGGCGCTGAGCGCCGCCTATCCGGCGGCCGATCGGCCGGGAGACGGCGACGCCGCCTGGGCCGAAGGCCTGCGCCTGATGGAAGGCTTTCCTCAACGGTTCCTCGATTTTCTGGATCACGAACCACAGACCAATGAGGTGCGCCGGTCCGCCTGCCTGGTCGGCGGCTTCCTGACCATAGCCCAGGTGACGGGCCTGCCGCTGCGCTGCTTCGAGGTCGGGGCGAGCGCCGGCCTGAACCAGCTATGGGACCGCTTCCACTATCGACTGGGTGATGCGGGGACCTGGGGAAACGACCGCTCGGGCGTCGACATCGATACGAACTGGCAGGGGCCGCCGCCACCGTTGTCAGCGAGCGTAAAGGTGATCGAGCGTGCGGCATGCGACCGCAGGCCGGTGAATATCTCCGACCCCGCGGCCCGCGCGCGGTTGCGCGCCTATGTCTGGGCCGATCAGCTCGACCGCATGAGACGTCTCGAAGCGGCCATTGTGCTCGCGCTGGCCGAGGGCGTCACGGTGGAGGAGAGCGACGCCGTCGCCTGGGCGAGCGCAAGGGCCGCGCCCCGCGAGGGCGCCGCGACGGTGCTCTATCATTCGGTGTTCTGGCAATACATGCCCGCCGACAGCCAGGCGGCGCTCCTCGCCGCCATCGAGGCGCACGGCGCCGCCGCCTTGCGGCGTGCGCCCTTCGCGTGGCTCCGCATGGAGCCCCCGCCGAACGACTTGGCGAACATGGAACTGCGGCTTACGCTCTGGCCAGGCGGAGAGGAGAGACTCCTCGCCAGGGTGCACCCCCACGGGGCGGAGGTGAATTGGGGAGCGATGTAAGAGTCCCTACTCCCCCTCTGTCAGCGCTCTCGCCTCTTCCGGCAGCATGATCGGCACGCCATCGCGGACAGGGTAGGCCAGTCGCGCGGACTGGCTGATCAGTTCGGCGCGCTCGCGGTCATAGACCAGCGGACCATGGGTCACCGGGCAGACCAGTATCTCCAGGAGCCTGGGATCGACGTCGGTGGCGTGCGTGGCGGTTTCACTCATCGCTTCCATCTACTGCAATGACGGCGGCGTGTCGTCGTCCGTCTGGGAGGACTGGGCGGCCCCGATCTCGAGCAGCGTGGACAAGGCCGTCCGCCGATCTTCGATCGACGCCGCTTCCAGCAAGGCCTGCTTTTCGCCGGTGTCGAACGGCAGCGCCATGCACAGGCTGTTGATCAAGGCCGGACCCGGCGCGGCGTTGACCGCCTCCCAGTCGACGCCGAGTCCGCGGACGTCGAGGTAGCGGCGCAGGGCGGCCAGAAATGGAACTCTCTCGAACTCCAGGTCGTCGTCCTGGGCCTCCAGGTCCGCCTGGAAGGCGCTGAAATCCGCACGCACCTGCCGGTAGGGCGTCATGGCGGACAATTCCTCGCTGATCCGGAAGCGGCAGATCCCGGTCAGCGTAATGAGGTATTTGCCGTCGCTGGTCTCCGAATAGGTGGTGATTCGGCCCACGCACCCCACCGCGGCGAGACCGGGCCTGGTGCGCTCACCCCCCGGGCCGGTCTGAACCATGCCGATGAGCCGGTGACCCGCCATGGCGTCATCCACCATGTTCAGATAGCGCGGCTCGAAGATCTGCAGCGGCAGCGCGCCTGAGGGCAGCAGGATCGCGCCGTCGAGCGGGAAGACCGGAATGACGGTGGGTAGATCGCCTATGGATCGATAGCCGCCGCTTGGCATGGAAAGCGAGGCCTCGATCAGGAAAACAGGATCGACGAGAGACGCCGGCGGCCTTGCCGCGTGATGTCGCTGGTCTGGCCGGCGGCTTCGAAAACCGTCAGCAACTGCGCCCGCGCCGCGCCCTCGTTCCAGTCGCGATCGCGCGTGATGAGGTCCAGAAGCTGGTCCACCGCCGCCTGCAGATCGCCCTTGCCGGCCAGGGCCTTTGCCAACTCGAAGCGCGCCTCGTGATCGTCGGCGTCGGACGCGAGCCGCTTCTCGAATTCCGATGTCTCCGAGGGAGCGCCCGCCGACAACGCCAGGGCGGCGCGGACGCTCTCCAGGTCGGCGTTCTTGGCGCCGGGGGGCGCCATGTCGGCGAACTCGGCGGCGCGCTCGTTGTCGCCGCCCAGCAGGTAGCACCGCGCCATGCCGCCGATCGCCGCCAGGTTCTCGGGTTCGAGCTGCAGAACCTGGGCGTAGGCTTGCGCCGCGCCGCCGATGTCGCCCAGGTCGATCGATTCCTTCGCCATGGCGAGGAGTTCGTCGATCTCCGACCCGCCGGCGTCGCCGACCAGACGATCGATGAACGCCTTCAGCTGACTTTCGGGGACCGCGCCCTGGAAGCCGTCGACGGGCTTGCCGCCGGTGAAGGCGTAGACGGTCGGCACCGATTGCACCCTGAGTTGACCGGCGAACACCGGGTTGCGGTCAATGTCGATCTTGACGAGCTTGACCGCGCCTTTCGCGGCCTTGACGGCCTTTTCCAGCGCCGGGGTGAGTTGGCGGCACGGTCCGCACCACGTCGCCCAGAAGTCGACGATGACTGGCTGGACCTTGGAGGCCTCGACGACGTCGGCCATGAAGGTGGCGTCGGAGCCTTCCTTGATCAGGTCGGCGGGCGCGCTTGCCGACGTGTTTTCTCCGATCAGCGACATGGAATCTCCCGCGTGGTAACGAATGGCGACTAACATGGTCGCGAGCACGCCGGGTGGCAACGCGCCCAGGCAGACTTTATGCCTCCGCCAAGCCGGCGAAATCGACAATGATCGGTGCGACGCCGATGATTTCGAGAAAGCGGCGGAATCCCGATTGGCTGAGCGAGGTGGTCGCGGTGTTGACCAGGGGGTGGAAATTGACGATCGCCGCCTCGGCCAGCGCCGCGTCGAGCACGAAAGTCACCCTGTGCGCGGGGTCGTTGGCCAAGGCGAACGCGGTGACCGAACCGGGCGTGACGCCGAGCGTCTCGAGGAGCAGACCGGGATTGCCGAACGACAGCCGCGCAGACCCGATCGTCTTATGCAGATGCTTGAGGCCGATCACCGTCGAGTCCTGGGCCGAGATCAGCCAGAGGCGCGCCTTGGCGTCCTTCAGGAACAGGTTCTTGGTGTGGGCGCCGGGGATGGCGGCTTTGACCTCCTCGCCCTCTCCGACCCGGAACACCGCCTCATGTTCGGTTGTGGCGTGATCAATGCCGTGCCGTTCGAACAGGGCGAACAGGTCGGAACGGGATTTCATGTGTCTGCGTCCAGGTGGGCGGAACCTGGACGCAACTTTACGCGATCGTGGGGCTCCGGCTACAGACGAGGCGGTGTGCGGCGGTCGAGGATAGAGCCCGATGAAACTGGAATGTTTTCCGATGGCGGTGCGGCCGCCGGATATCGTGCCGGGCCGGCCGCAGCGAGCCTGGATGGACGATTTCCTGGGCCGCCATCCCTACCGCTGCCTGCCGATGACGATGGCCAATTCGACCGGCTGGGAGATCCTCTGTCCGATCGGCTTCACCGCCGAATGGAACGGCGGGATCACGCAGACCGACATCAAGCTGACCCCCGACCATCCGTTTCCAAACTTCGCGGACTTCGTGAAGAGCCATTTCTCGCACGGCGTGGTGACCTTCCATCCCGGCTATCTGTTCCGCACGCCCGAAGGCTGGTCGATGTGGGCCGGCGGGCCGCCCAACCACATCAAGGACGGCATCCAGCCTCTGGCGGGTCTGGTGGAAACCGACTGGCTGCCGTTTCCCTTCACCATGAACTGGGTGTTCACCAGGCCCGGCCGCGTCCATTTCGCCAGGGGGGAGCCGTTCTGCTTCATCACCCTGGCGCAGGACAAACCCCTCGAGACCGTCGACCTAGTCCAGCGCTCGCTCGATCGGGATCCCGATCTGAAGGGACAGTACGAGGCTTGGCGGGGGAAGCGCGACGAGTTCAACGCCCGCCTCTACAAACGCGACCCCGAGGCGGTTCGCGAGGCTTGGCAGCGCTATTACTTCAAGGGCGAGATGCCCGACGACACCGGCCCGGCCCCGACGACCCACGTCAACAAGCGGCGGATGAAGGCGTTGAAACTGGGCGGCTGACACGTCCGCCGCGAGATTGACTCGGCGCGGATCGGTCCCTATACGACCGCGCTCTCCGTTTCGCCGCCCCTTCTCGAGAAGACGCCTCGCCATGAAAGTCAGAAGTTCGCTGAAGACGCTCAAGACGCGCCACCGCGACTGCAAACTCGTGCGTCGCAAGGGCCGCCTCTACGTGATCAACAAGACCAACCCGCGCTACAAGGCCCGTCAGGGCTGAATTCGGGGCCGGGGATACGCCCCCGGCTAGTGCCCTCTCGCCAGACGCAGGAACTCCTGTCGGGTCCGCGCGTCGTCGCGGATGACGCCGGTCAGGTGGCTGGTGGTCAGGCTTGCGCCGGGCGTATTCACCCCGCGAAGGGTCATGCAACTGTGCTCGGCCTCGATGACGACGCCGACGCCTTTTGGCTTGAGGACGCCGTCGATCGCCCCGGCGATGTCCGCGGTGAGCTTCTCCTGGATCTGCAGGCGCCGGGCGTAACCCTGAACGACGCGGGCCAGTTTCGAGATGCCGACCACCCGATTGGTCGGCAGGTAGCCGACGTGCGCCTTGCCCAGCACCGGCAACATGTGATGCTCGCAGAAGCTGACGACTGGAATGTCCTTCAGGACCACCAGTTCGTCGTAACCGCCGACCTCCTCGAAGGTGCGCTCCATGTAGGCGCGCGGGTCGGCCTCGTAGCCTGCGAACAGCTCGCGATAGGAGCGAGCGACCCTGGCCGGGGTCTCCATCAGGCCCTCACGATCGGGATCGTCCCCCGCCCATTGGATCAGGACGCGCACAGCGGCTTCGGCTTCGGCTTGGGTTACGACCTTATGTGTCAATCGATGCTTCCTCGGCTTACAAAGTTCTTCTTGTGGACAACCCGTCGCGAACCATGACTCGCGCACCCTCTCCCCCTAAAGTCATTCTCACCTCCCGCAAATGCAAGTGAACCTGCGCCATGGCTGACGACGCCTCGAGTATCGACACCCTCAACACCACCGCTCAAGGCAAGCTGAAGAGCCTGATCGAGCGGATCGAGCGCCTCGAGGAAGACAAGGCCGCGGTCGCCAATGACCTCAAGGAGGTTTATGGCGAAGCGAAGAGCGAAGGGTTCGATGTCAAGATCGTCCGCAAGGTGGTGCGGCTGCGCAAACAGGACAGCGCCAAGCGACAGGAGGAAGAAGCCTTGATCGACCTCTACATCTCCGCCATCGGAGGGCTGTGAAGCGCCAACCTGCCGATCCGCGTGAACAATCCAAGCGCGCCGCGCTCAATGCGCTACGTCGCGCCAAGCGCGCGGCCGCACGGTCGGGGGTGGATCTTTCCGAATGGGAGGGCGAATTCCTCGGTTCGATAGAGGCGAGATTGAACAGCTACGGCCGAGCGTTCGGAGACCCTGAAAAAGGCGCAGCTGGCCACGCCCTGTCCGTGCAGCAGGGACGCAAGCTCAAGGAGATAAGGGCTAAGGCCGATGGCAAGCCCAAGGCCTCGAAGCCGCGATTTGCCCGTCGTCAGAGGTCGGCTTCAGATGGCGCGTGAGCCTGGCGACGATCCCGAACGGGACCGGCTGAGCGGCCGTGTCGCGCGCTTCGCGCGGGTAGGCGCGGGTCTCTCCGGCGCCGCGGCGACGTTCGGCGCGAATGCGCTCTTCAGCAGCGGCGATGCGCAGGCGCGGAACGCCCGGGCGCTGAAGGAAGCCCTCGGTCAACTAAAGGGGCCGCTGATGAAGGTGGCGCAGATGTTCGCCACCATCCCCGACCTCTTGCCGCCTGAGTTTGCCGACCAGCTTACCGAGCTTCAGACCAGCGCGCCGGCGATGGGTCCCGCGTTCGTCCGGCGACGCATGGCCGCAGAGCTCGGACCCGACTGGCAGGCCCGGTTCGCGAGCTTCGATCAGCAGCCGGCCGCGGCCGCTTCCCTGGGTCAGGTCCACAAGGCGGTCGCCCATGACGGCCGGCGCCTAGCGGTCAAGCTACAGTATCCTGACATGCAGAGCGCCGTGGAGAGCGACCTGGGGCAGCTGCGTGTTCTCCTCACTTTGGGGCGACAGCTATTTGGTGGGGTCGACACCCGGGAGGTGGCGCTGGAGATCTCCGAGCGCATCCGCGAGGAGCTCGACTACGCCCACGAGGCGGCGGCCATGTCGCTCTATCGGGCTTTCCTCGCCGACCGCGACGATGTCGCTGTCCCCCGGCCGGACCTGGAGTTGTCGACGGGCCGCCTGTTGACCATGGACTGGCTCGATGGGCGCGGGCTGCAGACCTTCAAGGACGCCGATCAGGAGACCCGCAACCGGGTCGCGCGGATCCTGTTCGAAGCTTGGTGGACGCCGCTGATCAAAATCGGCGTCATCCACGGCGATCCGCACCTGGGCAACTACAGCTTCTCGGATGGGGCGGAACGGCTGAACCTGCTGGATTTTGGCTGCGTGCGGGTGTTCCCGCCAGCGTTCGTCGGCGGGGTGGTCAAGCTGTTCCACGCAATGATCGCCGGCGATCGCGAAGGCGAAGCGGCGGCGTACCACGCCTGGGGTTTCAAGGGGCTGAGCGACGATCTGATGGACGTCCTCGGCATCTGGGCGCGCTTCATCTACGGCCCGTTGCTCGACGATCGGGTGCGGACCGTGGCCGACGGCGTCAGCCCGGGGCACTACGGCCGCCGCGAGGCGTTCCTGGTCAAGCGCGCCCTCGAAGAGAAGGGACCGATCACCATCCCGCGGGAGTTCGTGTTCATGGATCGCGCCGCGATCGGCCTGGGATCGGCGTTCCTGCATCTCGCCGCCGAGCAGAACTGGCGCCGCCTCTTCGAGGCGTCCCTGGAGGGCTTCTCCGAAGAAGCATTGGCGTTGCGTCAGGCAGAGGCTCTGAAGGCAGCGGGGCTCGCCTGAAGCTTCTCGCACTTGCGAAATTTCAAACGCTTGTTAGTCAGGGCTCGCGCCGGGTGGGCGCGGAGATCGACATGGCCGAGCAGGAAGTCCGAGACGACGACGAGCCGGTAAGGCTTCAGCCGGGCATGCCGCCGGAGATGGCCTCGCCCCTGGCGCGGTTCGGCGGCGCGCAGCCGGAAAGCCCGTCCTGGTTCAAGGCCGCTCTGGCGCGGGCGCCGGAGCGCCGCCTGGTTCCCGTGGCCGGCGCAAACATCGAGCTTCTGACCTGGGGCGAGATCGGCAGGCCCGGCCTTATCTTTGTGCACGGCAATAGCGCCCACGCCGACTGGTGGAGTTTCATCGCGCCTTTCTTCGCGGACCACTATCGCGTCGCGGCGCTGTCGCTGTCCGGAATGGGCGGTTCAGACTGGCGGGAGGCCTATAGCTTCGAGACCTTCGCCGACGAAATCCACGGATGCGCCCAAGCCGCGGGGCTGTATGAGACGGAGGCGGCCCCAGTCTACATCGGCCACTCGTTCGGTGGCTCGCAGGTCTACTATTCCGCCGCCCGCTATCCGGAGCGGATGCGCGCCTGCATCCTCGTCGACACCGGCTTCGGCCAGCCACCATCGCCCGAACAGCTCGCCGAGTGGGAGCGGCAGGAGCGCGCGGCCGGTCAGCCGAGCGGCCGTTGGCGCGGGCCGGCCCACCGGACCGATCCCAACCGGGTCTACCCAACCGAGGAAGCCGCGCTCGCCCGCTTCCGCCTGATGCCGCCGCAGGTTCCGGGGAACCTCTACATCGCCGATTACATCGCCCGTCGCTCACTCAAGCGCGCGCCGATGGCGGACGGCTCGGGTGAGGGTTGGACGTGGCGGTTCGATCCGTTCCTGTGGACTAAGCTCGACCGCTCCGCGATGGGGGAGATCGACAATTCGAGGGCCGCTCCACTCGCCCATATCTGGGGTGATCGGTCCGAGATCATCCGGCGGCACAGTCCCGCGACCGGCGCGAAGGACTTCATTCCGCCGCAGGCTCCGCGCGCTGTCATCCCCGACAGCGAACACCACATCATGATCGACCAGCCGCTCGCCCTTGTGTCTGCTTTGCGCACGCTGCTGGCCGCATGGCCCGCTGATCGCCGCGCGCCTTGAGCCCCGGCCGCCGCTGGTGTAGCACCCCGATCGACCTCTCTCGAATTCAACCAGGAGACCCGCGCCCATGGACGCGCCCTCTTCCGAATACCACCACGGCGACCAAGACGCCTCGATGAACGTCTCGACCTATCACGCGTTCATCGGACTGACGAAGTGGGGATCGTTGACCATCAGCGTGGCCCTGGTCATGCTGACCCTGTGGTTCTGCACGGACGCCGGTTTCATGGCCGGCTTGATTTCGGGATTTGTCGTTCTGGTTTTGGGCATCGTTTTTCTGAGGGCCAAGTCCGGCTCTGAAGTCTAGGTCGGCAAATCAAAACATGACGCGCGCCGCCGTGACTAAGGAACGCCGTGCCGGTGAAACACGCGTGGCGGTGACCCCGGACGCAGTGAAGAAGCTGATCGGGCTGGGCCTGTCGGTGGTGGTGGAGACCGGAGCCGGCGCCGGCGCTTCGGCGCCGGACTCCGACTACCTGGCCGCCGGCGCACTCATCGCTCCCGACTTGGTCTCGGCGCTGGACGGCGCCGACGTCCTGCTCAAGGTGAGGGGCCCTGTCGATGAGGAAATCGCGGCCCTGAAGGCCGGAGCCGTGATCATCGGCCTGTTCAATCCCTATCAGGACCGCCCGCTCCTCGACGCTCTCGCCGCGCGAGGGGTAACGGCGTTCGCGATGGAATTGGTGCCTCGTATCACCCGCGCGCAGGTGATGGACGCGCTATCCAGCCAGGCCAACCTGGCCGGCTATCGGGCGGTGGTCGAGGCGGCCGAGGCCTACGGGCGAGCGATGCCGATGATGATGACGGCCGCCGGCACCGTGGCCCCTGCCAAGGTCTTCGTCATGGGCGCCGGCGTCGCCGGCCTGCAGGCGATCGCCACCGCGCGCCGGCTGGGGGCGGTGGTCACCGCGACCGACGTGCGCCCCGCCGCCAAGGAACAGGTGGAATCGCTTGGCGCGAAATTCATCGCCGTCGAAGACGAGGAGTTCAAGGCCGCCGAGACCGCCGCCGGCTACGCCAAGGAGATGAGCGCCGAATACCGCGGCAAGCAGGCGGCGCTGGTCTCCGACCACATTCGCAAACAGGATATCGTGATCACCACCGCCCTCATTCCCGGCCGCCCGGCGCCGCGCCTGGTGAGCGCCGAGCAGGTCGCCTCGATGAAGAGCGGGTCGGTGATCGTCGACCTGGCGGTCGAGCAAGGCGGTAACGTCGAAGGCGCACGCGCCGACGAAATCGTCGACGCCAACGGTGTGAAGATCGTCGGCATCGCGAACCTGCCAGGCCGGATCGCGGCGGACGCCTCGGCTCTCTACGCCCGCAACCTGCTGGCCTTCCTCGGCCTGATGGTGGCCAAGGACGGGAGCCTGACGCCGGATCTGGACGATGAGATCCTGGCCGCGTCGCGCATCACTCACGGCGGGGCGGTGGTGCATCCCGCTCTCAAGACCGTCTGAAGGAGGGCCCTCGATGGACGCCGTCGACCCAACCGTATTTCGCCTGGCGATCTTCGTGCTGGCGATCTTCGTCGGATACTATGTGGTGTGGAGCGTCACGCCGGCCCTGCATACGCCTCTGATGGCGGTGACCAACGCCATATCGTCGGTGATCGTCGTCGGAGCCCTGCTGGCGGCCGCGGCTCATGTCGGCAACGGAAGCGCCGGCTGGATCTCCAAGGGCGCGGGCGCGATCGCGGTCGGCCTGGCGAGTGTGAACATCTTCGGAGGGTTCCTCGTCACCCAGCGCATGCTCGCCATGTACCGAAAGAAGGACAAGGCGAAGTGACCACACGATGAACGCCAATATCGCTTCGCTTCTCTACCTCGTCTGCGGGGTGCTGTTCATCCTGGCGCTCCGGGGCTTGTCGAGCCCGGTGACCAGCCGTCGCGGCAATCAGATGGGGATGGCAGGGATGGCCATCGCCGTGGCCGTGACCCTGGCGACGCTGTGGAGCACCCATGAACTGGATACCGTCACCCTGGCCCTGATCGCGGGGGGGGTGGTTGTCGGCGGAACGATCGGGGCGATCATCGCCCGACGCGTGGCGATGACATCGATGCCGCAGCTGGTCGCCGCCTTCCACTCCCTGGTCGGCCTGGCCGCCTGCATGGTCGCGGTGGCCGCGATCCATTCGCCGGGCGCCTACCGTATCGACGAGGGCGACGGCATCAAGCTCGAAAGCCTGATCGAGCTGTCGGTCGGCCTTGCGATCGGCGCCATAACCTTCACGGGCTCCCTGATCGCCTTCGCCAAGCTGAACGGCAACATGTCCGGCGCGCCGATCAAACTGCCGGCGCGCCACACGCTGAACATCGCCATCGCCATCGCGATCGTCGTCCTGATCGTGCTGCTGGTGATGAGTGGCGGACACGCGCTGTGGGCGTTCTGGGCGGTTTTCGTGCTGGCGCTGATCGCCGGCGTGACGCTGATCATCCCGATCGGCGGCGCCGACATGCCCGTCGTGATCTCCATGCTGAACAGCTATTCGGGCTGGGCGGCGGCGGCCCTCGGATTCACCCTGGCCAACATCACCCTGATCATCACCGGGGCCCTGGTCGGATCCTCCGGGGCCATCCTCAGCTACATCATGTGCAAAGGCATGAACCGCTCGTTCGTGTCTGTCATTCTCGGCGGATTCGGCGGGGAAACCGACGCCGCGGCAGGCGCAGTGGAGACCCGGCCGGTCAAGCAGGGCTCGGCCGAGGACGCGGCCTTCATCATGAAGAACGCTTCGAAAGTGATCATCGTGCCCGGCTACGGCATGGCGGTCGCGCAGGCGCAGCACGCACTGCGCGAGATGGCCGACCGCCTCAAGGCGGAAGGCGTCGAGGTCAAGTACGCCATCCACCCGGTCGCCGGTCGGATGCCGGGACACATGAACGTCCTGCTCGCCGAGGCGAACGTGCCCTATGATGAGGTGTTCGAACTGGAGGACATCAACTCGGAGTTCGCCACCGCCGACGTCGCCTTCGTCATCGGCGCGAATGACGTCACCAACCCGGCCGCCAAGACCGACCCGAAGAGTCCGATATTCGGAATGCCGATCCTCGATGTCGAAAAGGCGCGTACCGTCCTTTTCGTCAAGCGCGGGATGGGGTCGGGCTATGCGGGCGTCGAGAACGAATTGTTCTTTCGCGACAACACGATGATGCTGTTCGCCGACGCCAAGAAGATGGTCGAGGGTATCGTCAAGTCACTTTGAGCCGCCGTCAGCGCCCGCGGGATCAGTTGGGCCGATACTTCTTAGGGATGGCGGCGACCTGCTCCGGCGTGAGTTTGGTCAGCGATTTGGCGATCAGGCCTTGAGTGAAGCCGTGATCGTCTGAAAGCTTCAGGTCGAGATCGATGGCGGAGCAGATGCTGTCGCTGCCGCGGACAATCGACACCAGGTGCATGTCGGGCCAGCTGAGCATCGTCGAACCCGCGCTCAGATCAACGCGGTAGACATCGTGCAGATTCACCCCCAGATAGATCACGTCCGGGCTCGGCGATTTCCAGCCTTGCCATTGCGTGACGTAGAAGCAGTTGTTTGTCGCCGCGGGGCTGGCGATCCCGACCACGGGGACAAGGGTCGATAAAGAGAGCGCGGCGGCGATCAGGCCACGGCGGAACAGTTTTTCTGGGTAGGACATGGGTTCCTCATCGCGGTCGTCCCCACTTCCACATGGGTCGCGGCGCCAATTTTGTCAAATAGCGTCGACCACCCCGCCATCAATTGGCGTGCCATCGACTCGCGTGAATGTGATGGCCGTATGAGCCTGGAGGTATTTTCAGGCCTCGTGGCGCACTACGGCTATCTTGTCGTGTTTGGATCGGCGCTAGTTGGAAGCGCTGGAATTCCACTTCCGGCGACGGAGTTCCTGATCGCCGCGTCGCTCTATGCGGCGCACACTCACCGCCTCGACGTGCTGGTGTTGGCCGGCGGCGCCGCGATCATGGCGATGATCGGGGGCTTGGTCGGCTACATCGTCGGCAAATCGGTGGGAGCTGTTACACTCGCGCGCCATGGAAGAACGATCGGACTTGGCCCATCAAGGTTGCGGCTCGGCCAATATCTGTTTCTCACGCACGGCGGCAAGATCGTCTTCTTCATTCGGTTCATCGCGTTTCTCGGTCCATTCGGCGGATTGCTGGCGGGAGTGAACCGTATGCCGTTCCTGCGATTCGCGACCTTCAACGCCCTCGGCAGCGTGACATGGGCGGTGTGCGTCGCCGCCGGCGGTTATCTGTTCGGAACGTTCTTCGCATCCGTCGGGCAGCCGATCGGTCTGGCGGCTCTCGTCGTCACGGCAGCGCTGGCCATCGCGGTTTTCACCTATGTTCACCAGCGGGGCGCTTCTCTGCAGGCGAAAGCAGACGCCGCACTTCATTGCGAGAACGCCGGCGGCTGACCACGGTCTTCGCCACATAGTCCCATAAAATCAATAGCATGTGGAAGATTGGC
>Ga0302314_10000986_pt1 | contig 53077 bp, 53 predicted proteins | sample III_Palsa_N2_3_FD_200533 | JGI IMG/M metagenome (GOLD analysis project Ga0302314, IMG submission 200533) | Peat permafrost microbial communities from Stordalen Mire near Abisko, Sweden - III_Palsa_N2_3 | ecosystem: Environmental > Terrestrial > Soil > Palsa > Peat permafrost | place: Sweden... | reverse complement strand
ATGCGAAGCAATGGGAGCGAGACTCGAACGTGCGGCTGCCGAAGTCCGACGACAAGCTGGTCGCCGGTCAGCTGGAGCCGTTCTGGGCCGCCCTGTGCGATGACCTGAACACGCCCTCGGCCATGAGCCATCTGTTCGCCCTCGGAAACCGCGTGCGCGGCCTGTTGAAGGCCAAGGCCGGCGATGACGGGCAGATGCGCGACCTGGCCGACACGCTGGGCGCGCTGCTGGAAGCGGGAAACTTCCTTGGTTTCCTCGAATCCGATCCGGACGCCTGGTTTGAGGGCGGCGCCGACGACGCGCTGAAAACGCGCGTGGAAGCCCTGCTGCAGACCCGCTTCGAAGCGCGCCAGGCCAAGGATTGGGCCACGGCCGACAAGATCCGCGAGGAGCTGACGGCGCTGAATGTCGTGGTTATGGACGGGCCGGATGGGGCGACCTGGCGTCTCGCCGAAAAGCCCGCGGTCGCGTAGGGTTCAGCGCCTATGACTCTGAAGATCGAACATCGCCTGGGCGTGAAGGCGCCGGCCAGCATTGTTTGGGAGATTCTGGCCGATGTGCCGGCGTGGCCGCGCTGGTCGACCCTCTACACCCGGGCCTCCGGCGTGATTGGATTTGGCGAACGCCTCAAGCTCGAGATGACCCTGCCGGGCCAGGCGCCCCAGCCGATCGAGCCCGAGATCTTCGAGTGGGAGCCGCACGAGGTGATCCACTGGAAGCTGAAGTCCATGGCCGGACTGATCGAGAATGTCCGCTTCCTGGAGGTCGAGGCGCTGTCGGACACCGGCTGCATTTTTTCCAACGGCGAGATCTATGGCGGGCTGATGGGACCGTCACGCACGGCGATCAAGCAGCGCAGCCTCATGCGGCAGGGTTTCCAGGCGCTGGGCGAAGCGATGCGCGATCGCGCCGAAGCGCTCTGGCGCGAACGGGGCGGCGGGGCCACATAGGGATTATGATCGACGACCTCTATTCGGCGAAGATATTGCGGCTGGTGGCCAACATCCCCCATGCCGGCCGCCTCGCCGCGCCTGACGGCTCGTCCGAAAAAACCTCGAAGCTCTGTGGTTCGAAAATCACCGTCGATGTCGCTCTGACCGACGGGCGGGTCAGCGACTTCGCCCAGGAGGTGCGGGCCTGCGCCCTGGGCCAGGCCTCAGCCGCGGTGCTGGGCGCGAACATCATCGGCGCCGGTGTTAACGAGATCGAAGTGGCCCGCGACGCACTTCGTGCTATGTTGAAAACCAACGGCCCCGCTCCCCAGGGCCGGTTTTCGGAGCTCGGCGTGCTCGAGGCGGTAAAAGATTATCCGGCCAGGCACGCCTCGACGCTGCTCGCGTTCGAGGCCGCGCTGGATGCTGTCCGAAAGGCCACGGTCACCGTTCAATCGCGAACTAGCCGCGCCGGCGTGGCTTGATCGCCGCTTCTCGCGAGTGCGATAAGCGCTGATCGCCCGTTCGTGATCGCGCCGGCATGAACCTCTACGAACACATCGTCAGAGCGGCGCTGCGCGCCTACAAGCTGACGTTTTCGCCCCTGATCGGGCGCCAATGCCGCTTTCTTCCGACCTGTTCGGAATATGCGGCGGAGGTCCTGGTCACTCACGGTCCCCTGCGTGGCGGCTGGCTCGCCGCGCGGCGGCTGTGCCGATGCAATCCGTGGGGCGGCTCCGGCTATGACCCGCCCCCACCGCCGCGCTCGTCAAAGGCGCCGCGGAAATGGACGTGTGAATCATGATCGATCTGATTTTTCCCGACGGCTCGCACCGTCAGTACCCCGAAGGCAGTTCCGGGCGCGACATCGCGGCCTCGATCTCCAAATCGCTGGAGAAGAAGGCCCTTTTGGTCAAGCTGGACGGCCAACTGCTCGACCTCTCCCGCCCCTTGCCCGCCGGCGGGCGCATCGAAATCGTCACGCGCGAGGCGCCCGAGGCGCTGGACGTGATCCGCCACGACACGGCCCATGTGCTGGCCGAGGCCGTGCAGGAGCTGTTTCCCAGCACGCAGGTCACCATCGGTCCCAATGTCGAGGACGGCTTTTTCTACGACTTCGCCCGCGACGAGCCGTTCGCGCTGGACGACCTGGCCAGGATCGAGGCGCGCATGCGAGAGATCGTCGACCGCGACGAGGCGATCACGCGCGAGGTGGTCGACCGCGAGGCGGCCATCGCCGACTTCGAGGCCATGGGCGAGATCTACAAGGCCGACATCATCCGCGACATCCCCGCGGGCGAGGCGGTCACGGTCTATCACCAAGGCGCCTGGAAGGATCTCTGCCGCGGGCCGCACCTGCCGTCGACGCGCCATGTCGGCAAGGCGTTCAAGCTGACCAAGCTGGCCGGCGCCTATTGGCGCGGCGACCAGGCCAACGCCCAGCTGCAGCGCATCTACGGCACCGCCTGGGCCGCCCAGGAGGACCTGGACGCCTATCTAAAGCGCCTGGAGGAGGCCGAAAAGCGCGACCACCGCAAGCTCGGCCGGGCCATGGAGCTGTTTCATATCCAGGAAGAAGGCCGGGGGATGATCTTCTGGCACCCCAAGGGCTGGACCCTCTATCGGACGCTGCAGAACTATATCCGCCGCCGGATCGAGGCGGCCGGCTATGTCGAAGTCAAGACGCCCCAGGTGCTGGATCGCGTGTTTTGGGAACAATCGGGCCATTGGGAAAAGTACAGCGCCAACATGTTCACCTGCGAGACCGCCGAGGGCGAGGTCCTGGCGGTAAAGCCGATGAACTGCCCCGGCCATGTGCAGATCTTCAACGTCGGCCAGCGATCCTATCGCGAGCTGCCGATCCGCATGGCTGAGTTCGACGGTTTGCACCGCTTTGAAAGCTCCGGCTCGCTGCATGGCTTGCTGCGCGTGCGCGGCATGGCTCAGGACGACGGGCACATCTTCTGCCGTGAGGATCAGATCGAAGGTGAGTCCCTGGCCTTCGTCGAACTCCTGCGCAAGGTCTATCAGGACCTCGATGTAGAACTTCATTCGGTCAAGCTTGCCCTTCGGCCGGAACTGAGATTTGGTTCGGACGAGGTTTGGGATATCGCCGAAACGAAGCTTGAGCGCGCCGCGCTATCCGCGGGCGTGAGTGTTGAGCGCTTGCCAGGCGAAGGCGCCTTTTATGGCCCGAAGCTGGAGTTTCATTTGCGTGACGCCATCGGCCGGACATGGCAATGCGGCACCCTCCAGCTGGACTACGTCCTACCGGACCGCCTCGACGCCTCTTACGTCGGCGAGGACGGCCAGAAACATCGCCCCGTGATGCTGCACCGCGCAATTTTGGGCTCGATGGAGCGTTTTTTGGGCGTTCTGATCGAACATTACGCAGGAGCCTTCCCGTTATGGTTGGCGCCGGTGCAAGTGGTGGTTACAACCATCACGTCCGACGCCGACGACGCCGCAATCATAGCGGCGGATCGGCTCAGGGCCGCGGGCCTTCGCGTTGAGACCGATCTGCGGAATGAAAAGATCAACTACAAGGTCCGTGAACACAGCTTGGCCAAGGTTCCGGTGATCGCCGTCATCGGCCGCAGGGAGGCCGAGACACAGACGCTCGCCCTGCGCCGCCTGGGCTCGGACGGGCAAACCATACTGGGACTTGAGGAGGCTATCTTGACGCTCGCGAACGAAGCCACCCCTCCGGATCTTGCGGCAGGGCCGCTCGCGCGAGCGAGCTGAGCCTTGAACGAGCGTATCGGTTCCTTTGAGGCGCTAAGTCTCGCACCGCCGCCGGCGCCCCTGCCGATCAATGGGGTGTCGGTGGTGATGGTGGTCTATATGACCGGGGCGGTGCTGCGCGACAGCATCACCCTGGTCCTGTCCGATCCCTTGGTCGGCGAGTTTGTCATCGTCGACAACGGCTCGCCGCCTAAGGTCGCGGCCAAGCTGCGGGCGCTGGGCCGCAAGAACCCGCGGGTTCGGCTGGTGCAAGGTCACGGCAATATCGGCTTCGCCCGCGGCGCCAATCTGGGCGCTCAGGTCGCCCGCGGCCGAAGCCTGGTGTTTCTCAATCCGGACGCCTTGCTGACGCCGGACTGCATACAGTCCCTGATTGACTCAGCACGAGGCCAGGCATCGCCCTGCGTGGTCGGCGCCTGCGTGCTCAATCCCGACGGCAGCGAGCAACGCGGCGGTCGGCGCGGCGAGGTCACGCCGGTGACCACGCTGATGAGCCTCAGTCACCTGGCGCTCAATATCCGCGGCCTGCGGCGATTCGAGATCCATCGCGAGGATGAACCCCAGCCGGCGTCGCCCATTCCGGTCGAGACCATTTCGGGTGCGTGTTTCTACACGACCCGCAGGGATTTCGAGGCGCTGGGCGGCTTCGACGACGGGTTCTTCCTGCACGTGGAAGACATCGATTTCTGCTGGCGGGCGCGCCAGCAGGGAGGGACGGTGCTGTTCGACCCGGGCGCTCGGGTCGTGCACCTGGGTTCGACCAGCCAGACCCACCCGATGGTGGTTGAATTCCACAAGGGCCGGGGCCTGGTGCGCTATTTCATCAAGCGCGCGGACAATCCTTGGCGACTCGCGCTGGCTTGGGGGCTTTCGCCGCTGATCATGCTCGCCGCGGTCGCTCGGCCGCTGGTGCGCCGGATTTCGGGTCGCCAAAAGAGCGCGTCGGCCGGGTCAGCCGATGGCTGGAAAGACGCCGGCCCGGGTCAGGGCGGAGGGCGCGGCCTTACCGAGTTGCTGGCCGATCCAACGACCCGTCACGATCAGCCGGTCAAGATCCAGGCCCGTCTCGATGCCGGCTCGGTTCAGCATATAGACTAGGTCCTCGGTGGCGATGTTGCCGGTCGCCGACGGCGCGAAGGGGCATCCGCCGATCCCGCCGCAGCTGGCGTCGATCACGTCGACCCCCGCCTCGATGCTGGCGAAGACGTTGGCCAGACCGGTGTTGCGGGTGTTGTGGAAATGCATCCGGATGCGCGCGTCCGGCGCCGCCGCGCGCACCGCTTCGATCCGCCGGCGCACCGTCCAGGGGTCGGCGACGCCGATCGTGTCGCCCAGCGCGATCTCGCCTATGCCCGCCTGAGCCGCCTGGCTGGCGATGGCCGTCACCTGGTCCTCGCTGACCTCGCCGTCAAAGGGGTCGCCAAAGGCCACCGAAATGGTCAGCGACAGAACAGGGCCGCCTTCACGGGCGCGGCGCGCGGCGATCGCGGCCATCGCGGCGATCTGATCGGCCACCGGCGCGCCTTGATTGCGGACGCCGAATCCGTCCGAGGCGCAGACCACGATATTGGCCTCGTCGCAGCCCGCCGCCACCGCCCGGTCCCAGCCCCGTTCGTTCAGCACCAGGCCTATGCGGGACCGGCCGGGCCTGGACGGCAGGCCCGCCATCACTTCCTCCGCGCCGGCCATCTGGGGCACACGCCGCGGATTGACGAAGGAGACGGCCTCGACGCGGCGAACCCCGCAGGCCTCCAGCCGAGCGATGAAGTCCAGGCGGACCTCGACCGGCAGGATCACCTCTTCGTTTTGCAGTCCATCGCGCGGCCCGACTTCGACGACTTCTATCAAACGGCTCATGGTCTTTTCTCGCTGGGCTTTTTTACGCCAGGCAGGTTCGGGCTCGGCGGCGCGGGGGCTTCACTGGCCGGCGGCTGGTCCGCGGAGGCGGCGTTGTTCACCGCGTCCGCGGGCGGCGGGCTGTCGGAACGATAGACATCCAACAATGTGGCGCGGCCGTCGACATAGTCCAGCCCGGAGATCTGGCCCACCAGGCTGGCCTTCAAGGCCCCCTCGGCCAGGGCGTGGCGAAACGCGGGCGCGGCGCTCTGCTCGATCACCACCGGGCGGCCTTCGGAGATAGCCTCGGCGGCATCGTCCACGTCGCCCAGCTCGGTCTGTGTCCCCAGCGCGAACACCAGGCTGGGCTCGGCGTAGCCGACCACCGTCACCGGCCCAGGCGTCAGGCCCTTTTGGGGATTGAGGCCGGACCGGTCCAGCACCGCGACCACGCCGCCGGAAAGCCAAAGCGGCGCCAATCTGGGCGCCAGGCCGGCGGCGACGGCGCCATGGGCGACGACGCCCAGACCGCCGGCCGCGGCCAGGGCCCGCAGCCGGTGTCTGGGCGCCATAGCCAGGGCTCCGGCGGCGCCCGCGCCCAGCGCCAGCAAGCCAGCGACGACCGCCGCCACATCCACGCCGTCGCCGCCGTACCGGTCGGCCAGGAGCGCCGCGCCCCCAGCGAGCGCCAGCGCCGCCAGGATCGACAGCGCCGCCCCCGCCCACCGCGTGAAACGGCCAAGCGGCCTGCTCACGGCGAACGCAGCCAGCCAGGCCAGGGCGCCGTAGAGGGGCAGGGCGTCATGCACCAGCCGGATCGGCTGCGCCTCCAGCACCAGCCAATTGGGGATCAGCCAGCAAAGCGTGAAGCGCGGGCCGGGCTCGGCTCGCGCTTTCCAGGCCTCCACCAGGGCCGCCGGCAACAGAGCGGCGAAGGGAAATAGCAAGACGGGCGAGGCCAGCATGTGCAGCCCCAGCGGCGCCCGCCCGCCCGGCCCCACGCCCGCCAGATCGGTGGGCGGCCCGCCGGACCAGGCCAGGCCGTCGGTGCGCACGGTGACGGCGGCCAACCACGGACCGACCAGGGCGGCCAGCAAGATCAGCCCCCAGGTCCAGTCGAGGCTTCGCGCCCAGGGCGCTCGGCGATCGCAGGCCCATAGCGTCAGCCCGGTCAGGGTCACCACGACCAGGCCGGCCAGCCCCTTGTCCATCACCGCGAGCGACAGGGCCAGCCAGAACACCAACCGCGCCGTCCTCGTCGCGGGCGGCGCCGCGTCCGCCTCGCTCGCCTCATTCCTCTCTGTCTGGGCCGCGGCGTAGAGGTGCGCCAGCGCGGCCAGGGCCAGCGTCGTCGCGCCGCACAGCAGCGCATCGGTCTTGGCGATGCCGGCCTCGGTAGAAAGGATCAGGCACCCCCCCAAGATCGCGCCGGCGAGGCACCCCCCGCCGGGGCCGAAAAACACCGTCGCGCCCCAGGCGCAGGCCGCGGCGGCCAGCATGGCGCCCAGCAGCGAGGGCAGGCGGTAGGCCCAGATCCGCCGCGCCTCGACCGACGACGCGGCCGACACGCTGGCGGCCTGCAGCCAATGCAGCCCGATCGGCTCGCGCGCGCGGGCCTGGTCCCGATACCGGATGTCGATGAAGTCGCCGGTCTCCAGCATCTGGGCGCTGGACTGGGCGAAACGCGCCTCGTCGCGGTCCAGGGCCGGCACGGCGAGCAGGCCGGGCAGGCCGGCGATCAGCGCCACCAGGGCGGCGAACAGCCGTCCGCGCCATCCGCGCGCCAGGACGTCCAGGCGAGTGTCTTCGGTCATCGCCTGGGTGATAGCACGAACACGCGCCCCAAGGCCCACCCGCGCCCGCGCGCCCTCCAGCGCCGCTTTGCGCCTTCGCCCCAACTCAGGTTACCGTCCGCCGGCGGGGCGCTTGGTCTCGCGTGACCTTCTTTGGGGGAGGGGAGTCGCATGTTCACCGCGCTGCCGCTCCTGGCCCTGCCGGTCGCGCTGTACAATGTCCTGGTGATGACCATGGGCGGGTTTCACAGCCCAGATACGGCCGCCCGGCTCTCCGCGCCGCTGTTCACGCTCAAGGCCACATCCCATGTCGCCTGGGTGGTCAGCCAGGGCGACCTTCTGCTGATGGGCGCCCTTGTGGTGCTGTTCGTCGAACTGCTCAAATCCACCACCAGTCCGCAGGCGGCGATCATCAATCACTCGCTTTCGATGATGTTGTTCATCGGCTGCCTGGTGGAGTTCCTGCTGTTGCCGGCCTTCGCCACCTCGGTCTTCTTCCTGCTCATGCTGATGGTGCTGCTGGACGTGCTGGCCGGCTTCATCGTCACCATCGTCGCCTCGCGCCGCGAGATCGACTTCCGCGATCGGTGAGCGGCGTGTGAAAGCGGTTCAGGTCAGGGCGGTGAAGATGAGTGCGACGACGATGAGGTCGAACGCCTTGACGGCGAGGCTGGCGATGAGCGGCATAAGGGCTTCCGGGACGCAACAGGGTTACCCGCTCGTTAAGCAAGTTTCGGGCCACCGGCGGGCGAGGGCGCATGGCGCTGTTCTTTGACGCCCCCTGGTTCGATGCGCGCTTGACGGAACGCGGTTTGACGCGCGCGACACTGGCCGCCGTCTGCGGCCTGAGCGAGGCGGAAATCGCCCTGCTGTTCAAGGACCAGCGGGAAATGCGGCCGAGTGAAGTGGCGCTTTTCGCCGAGCTGTTGGGCGCGTCCGCCGCCGAGGTCGCCGAACATGCCGGCGTCTCCACCCGCGCGCCCAAGGCTGACCCGATCGAGGCGCGGTTCCAGTCGCTGGAGGCGCGGATTGCCGCCCTGGAGGCCGCGTTGGCTGGACGGTCAGGGGATTAAGGCCAGCCGGCCGCTCAGATCTCGGTCTTGGTGATGCGTCCAGGCCGCGGCCTACGGTCCGCCGGACCGGACCATTCGGCGCCCAAATAAGTCGAGCGGGCCTTATCCAGCGTCTCGGGGCCGCCGCGCAGCCCCCGCTTTTGCCCGCCCTGGCCCAGCATCTGCGCCGCGAAACCGGCGAAACCGCCGGGGCGCGATTCAACCTCGACATCGGGCTCCTCCGGCTCCGGCGAGGGAACGGGAACCAGCGCCTGGCCCGGCGCCGGCTCGGCTGCGATCTCGGTCTCCTCCGGCTCATGTGCGCGGCGGTCAAAGGCGCGTCGTTCGGCGATACGGCGGTCGTCAGTCATGGCGCGCGAGAATATCCGGACAGGTTTGCCCGCAAGCTTGCGCGCCGTTGGTTAAGATCGGGCGCCCGTAACGGGGATTTCGTCGGTTTTCGGGCGCGCAAGCTGTTCATGTACGGTCCGCGAAAATGCGATTCCATGCCCAATGCCGAGCTTTTCCGCGCCAAAATCGGCCAAATATTGCTTTATTCCCCTGACAGGGGAATTTGGGTCGGTTGGCCGCTCGTCCAGAACGTGCAGGAGCCCGCGCGTGGCGCGGCCGGCCCGTCCCCGCCTATTCCTTCGCCGCCAGCCGGGCGATCTGGGCCTGCATGGCTTCGATCTGCTGCTTCAGGTCGTCCAGCGATGTGTCCGGCGCCTGGGGCTTGGCGGCCGCGGCTTCGGGCTCGGTTCCCTCGGCGGGGACGTCCCCAGGCTGGGGGGTGAAGGCGAAGGGAGAGAACATCTTCATGGCGCGGTTGAACAGCACCAGGTTCTGCCGCACCTGATCCTCCAGAAAGCCGATCCCAGGCGCGGCGCCGACCGCCCCGATCACCTGGCCGCGCATCCGCTCCTGCTGGCGGGTGAAGCTATCCAGCGACAGCTCCAGATAGCTGGGCAGGAACGCCTGCATGCTGTCGCCATAGAACCGGATCAGCTGGCGCAGGAACTGGATGGGCAGCAGGTTCTGCCCGCGGCTCTCCTCGTCGAAGATGATCTGGGTCAGGACCGAGCGGGTGATGTCCTCGCCGGTCTTGGCGTCATAGACCACGAAGTCCGTGCCGTCCTTGACCATCTCCGACAGGTGTTCCAGCGTCACATAAGCGCTGGATCGAGTGTTATAGAGACGCCGGTTGGCGTACTTTTTGATGATCACTTTGTCGGCGCCCGGCGCGGCGCCTGTCTGGTCGGCTTCGGACATCGCTCTCCTTCGAACCTGGACGGGCCTTCGAACCCGGAGGGGCATGGGGCCCGGATCGGGCTTGGACGACATTGTGGCGCCGCAGTATCGCGGATGCAGCACGAGAGCGCCAGAGGAGGTTTCAGGGGACGTTTCGGATCCGCTTTCAAGGCCCGGCCTGGACCTCGTGTTTGAGGATGATCAATGTCATCATACGGGCGCATATCCGAGATTTAGTGCTATATCGCTCGAGACACGTCTTCTGGGCGCCGCTTCCGACCCAGCGCCCGTCCGCCGAGAGGTTTTGCCATGACCGACATCGTCATCGTCTCCGCCGCCCGCACCCCGGTGGGCTCATTCAATGGCGCGTTCGCCAGCGTCCCCGCCCATGAGCTGGGCCGCGTCGCCATCCAGGCGGCGGTCGAGCGGGCCGGCATTCTGCCCGGCGACGTGGACGAGGTGGTGATGGGCCAGGTGCTGCAGGCCGGCGCCGGCCAGGGTCCGGCGCGTCAAGCGGCGGTCAACGCCGGCATCCCGGTGGAGAGCCCGGCCTGGAGCCTGAACCAGCTGTGCGGCTCTGGCCTGCGCGCCGTGGCCCTGGGCGCCCAGCAGATCGCCCAGGGCGACGCCAATATCGTCATCGCCGGCGGCCAGGAGAGCATGAGCCAATCGCCCCACGCGGCGAACATCCGCGCCGGCCAGAAGATGGGCGACCTGGGCTTTGTCGACACTATGATCAAGGACGGCCTGTGGGACGCCTTCCACGGCTATCACATGGGCCAGACCGCCGAGAACATCGCCGTCCGCTGGCAGATCACCCGCGAGGACCAGGACCGCTTCGCCGTCGGCTCGCAGAACAAGGCCGAGGCGGCCCAGACCAGCGGTCGGTTCGACGCCGAGATCGCGCCGGTGACCATCAAGGGCCGCAAGGGCGACATCGTCGTCGACAAGGACGAATATATTCGCCACGGCGCGACCTATGAAAGCATGGCGGGCCTGCGCCCGGCCTTCACCAAGGACGGCACGGTGACCGCGGCCAACGCCTCTGGCCTCAATGACGGCGCCGCGGCGCTGGTGCTGATGAGCAGCGACGAGGCCAAGCGCCGCGGCCTGACACCGCTGGCTCATATCCGTTCCTGGGCGCATGCCGGGGTCGAGCCGGAAATCATGGGCACCGGCCCGATTCCGGCGACCAAGAAGGCCCTGGCGAAGGCCGGTTGGAGCGTGGGCGATCTGGACCTGGTGGAGTCCAACGAAGCCTTCGCCGCCCAGTCGCTGAGCGTGGTGCGCGAACTGGGCCTGGATCCGGCCAAGGTCAATGTGAATGGCGGGGCCATCGCCATCGGCCACCCGATCGGCGCCTCGGGCGCGCGGATCCTGACCACCCTGCTCTACGAGATGGGCAAGCGCGACGCTAAAAAGGGCCTCGCCACCCTCTGCGTCGGCGGCGGCATGGGCGTGGCCATGTGCGTCGAGCGCGATTAGACGCCTCAAGGCTTGAGCAGCGCTTGCGCCGTCGCCTAGAAGGATCACCATGGCGACATAACGTCGCTCGCCGCGAGGCGGGGCGCGAGCAACCAGGGTGAGGAAACCATGAGCAGAGTGGCGATGGTCACGGGCGGCACGCGGGGCATTGGCCACGCCATCGTCGAACGCCTGAAGAACGACGGCTTCAAGGTCGCGGCCGGCTATGCTGGCAACGAGGAGGCGGCCCAGGCCTGCTGCCGCGATCTGGGCGTGATGATCGTCAAGGGCAATGTCGGCGAGTTCGACGATTGCGCCCGGGCGGTCAAGGAGGTCGAGGCCGAGCTGGGCCCGATCGACGTGCTGGTCAACAACGCCGGCATCACCCGCGACGCCATGCTGCACAAGATGACGCCCCAGCAGTGGAACGAGGTGATCTTCGTCAACCTCGCCTCGATCTTCAACATGAGCCGGCAGGTGATCGACGGCATGCGCGCCCGCGGCTACGGCCGGATCATCAACATCTCGTCGATTAACGGCCAGAAGGGCCAGATGGGCCAGACCAACTACGCCGCCGCCAAGGCGGGCGTCATCGGCTTCACCAAGGCGCTGGCGCTGGAGACGGCCAACAAGGGCATCACTGTCAACGCCGTGGTTCCCGGCTACATCGACACCGAGATGGTCATGGCCGTTCCCGCGAACGTGATGGAGCGCATCGTTGCGGCCATTCCGGTCGGCCGGCTGGGCAAGGCTGAGGAGATCGCCGCCTGCGTGGCCTTCCTGGCGCGGGAGGACGCTTCGTTCATCACCGGGGCCTCTCTGACGGCCAATGGCGGCCAGTACATGGCTGCGTGAGAAGATCGGGCTGCGTGACCCGATCTGGCGCGGCTCTTGCTGGCGACGTCCAAAATCCGCCCCAGTCCGCGCGCATCAGGACGGCAATGAAAATCCATAAACAGGCGATCCTGGCGTTGGCCTGTGGCGCGGCGGCGGTCTTGGTCCTGAGCGGACCGGCCGGAGCCAAGCCGTTCAGCCTGGGCGACCTTTTCGGCGCCCACCCCGCCGAGCAACAGCGAACTGTCGCCCCGCCGGTCGGGCGGTATGTCGACGACGACGGCGACACTGTCTTCGTGCTCGACCGATCCTCGACGGTGACGCTGCTCAGGTTCGAAGACAGCCCCGAAATCTGGGTGCTGACCCCCCAGCCGGCGCCTCACGGCGACATCATCTATAAGAACGACGTCGGCGAGCCCATGCTGCGCTCCACCTGGCTGGGCGGCCTGACCCTGTTCACCCACGGTCACCCCAGCGGCGCGGCGGCCTCGTTCGTCGGCGAGGCGCCGGAACTGCGTCCCACTTCCATTCTGTCGCCCAGCGCCCTGCTGCAGCGGCTGACCCAGGCCAGCCTGCGCAGCTCCCACGTGGTTCAGCGATTGGTGGCGTTCGACGCGCCGGACGTCACGCCGATGACCGCCTCCCTGATCGCCGACGCGGCGGTTGTGGCCACCGAGGCGATCGGCGCGGCCTCGCAGACCCCGGCCGGGCGCCGCGTCCTGCTCAAGCTGACCAAGGTGGTGTTGCTGGTCGGCCGCAAACCCACGGTCGGCTTCAACAATGGCGTCTTGCAGATCGTGGTGGCCCCGCCGTCCGGCGGCATGCCCGCGCGCGACTGCGTCGCCGGCCGTCCGTCCTCGCACCGTATCGCCGTGGCTTTGATTCATTAGACGCGGGTCGAGTTCGGGTGGGCATAGAGTCGTTCTATCCAACACATAAGTTCAATCGATTGGACGCCCAGGCCTACGCGCCCTAGGGAAGAGGGCGCCACGGGCCCGCCAGCGCTATCGCCCGGGCCGCCAGACATTTCAGGGAGACACATATGAGCCTCGCCACCAGCAAAACCCTCGACAACCTGAAGGCCGCCTTCGCCGGCGAAAGCCAGGCCAATCGCCGCTATCTCTATTTCGCGCAGAAGGCCGACGTCGAAGGCTATAACGATGTGGCCGCCGTGTTCCGCTCCACCGCCGAAGGCGAGACCGGCCACGCGCACGGCCACCTGGAATTCATGGAAGCCGTCGGCGATCCCGCCACCGGCCTGCCGATCGGCGAGACCGGCAACAACCTCAAGGCGGCGATCGCGGGCGAGACCCACGAATACACCGACATGTATCCGGGCATGGCGCGCACCGCCCGCGAGGAAGGCCTCGACGAGATCGCCGACTGGTTCGAAACCCTGGCCAAGGCCGAAAAGTCCCACGCCGGCCGCTTCCAGCGCGCCCTCGACACGCTCGACTGAGCGCCCTGAAAGAGCCTCTCCCCCTCGATGGGGGAGAGGTTGGAGTGGGGGTGCGTCCGCTGTTGGTGACGAACAGATCGCGTTCGACGCCTCACGCGTTCTTCACCGCATCCTCGGCGTGTTCACCCCCAACCCTGCCCTTCCCCCATCGAGGGGGAAGGGTTCTAGATATCGCCACGAGGCGGACGCCATGACCGACGAACCCTCCGCCAAGCTAGTCGCCCGCGAGGGCAGCCTCGGCGCGCCGATGCGCCATCCGATCGATTGGCGCAGCGAGGCCTTCTACGACCAGACGGCCATCGAGACCGAGATGGAGCGGGTGTTCGACATCTGTCACACCTGCCGCCGCTGCTTCAATCTGTGCGACAGCTTCCCCATCCTGTTCGACCTGGTCGACGAGAGCGCGACCGGCGAGGTCGATGGCGTGGGCAAGGCCGACTACAAGAAGGTCGTCGACGCCTGCACGCTTTGCGACATGTGCTTCATGACCAAATGTCCGTACGTGCCGCCGCATGAGTTCAACGTGGATTTCCCGCACCTGATGCTGCGCCACCGCGCCGCCGAGCGGAAACACCAGGGCGGCGACTTCGCGCGCGAGCAGCTGGGCCAGACCGACCGCAACGGCAAGCTGGCCAAACCGGTGGCGGGGCTGGCCAACTGGGCGACCGCGCTGGACAACAAGCCCGCGCGCTGGGCCTTGGAGACCATAATCGGCGTCGACCGCGACGCGGAGCTGCCGAAATATCATGGCCGCACAGCCGAGGATCTGTGCCGTGCGCCCACGGCGCCCAACCCGCAGGGTCCCGCCTTCGGGACGCGCAAGGCAGCGCTCTACGCCACTTGCTTTGTCGACTACAACGCCCCCTCGACCGCGACGGCGGCGATGGCGGTGCTGGCCCATCTGGGGGTGGTGACGCGGCTGGATTATCCGGCCTGCTGCGGCATGCCCCAGCTGGAGGCCGGGGATATCGCCGAGGTGGCCAAGCGGGCCGAGCAGGTCGCCGCCGCCTTCGCGCCGCTGATCGAGCAGGGCTATGACATCATCGCCCTGACCGCCAGCTGCGGACTGATGATGAAATTCGAATGGCCGTTGATCCTGCCGGAGAACGCGGCGGTGAAACGGCTGGCCGCGGCGACCCGCGACATCAGCGAATACGTGGTCGCCATCGCCAAGACCGAGGGCCTGACGCCCGGGCTGAAGCCCGTCGCCGGCGGGGTCGCGGTGCATCACGCCTGCCATGCCCGCGCCCAGAACATGGGCGCCAAGTCGGCCGAGCTGCTGCGGCTGATCCCCGAGACCAAGGTCGACCTGATCGAGCGGTGTTCGGGCCACGGCGGCACCTTCGGAGTGATGAAGAACACCCGGCCGATGGCTATGAAGGTTGGCAAGCCGGCCGCCCGGCAGGTGGCGCAGAAGGGGGATGAGACCCTCTGTTCGGACTGCCCCCTGGCCTGCAAGCACCTGGGCCAGCTCCTGACCGTGGAGATGACCGACGGCGCCGCGCCGCCTGTCCAGGCCCATCCCATCGAAGTGTTCGCCCGCGCCTACGGCCTCGCCTGAAGGAGATGAATTGACCGCCATGTCCGCTGCTTTGCGTCAAGTGACGCGCGACGACATCATATCGACCGCCGAGTTCGCCCCTCAGCGCAAAGCCCGCCGCGCCGCGCTGCTGCCGATCAAGAAGCTGCGGCGTGTCGACCTCGGCCCCCACTGCACCTTCTATTTCGAATGCTTCGAGACCATCCTGTTCCAGATCCAGGAGATGCTGCTGGTCGAAAAGGGCGGCGAGGAACAACTGGCCGACGAGCTGGCGGCCTATAACCCGCTGGTGCCGCAGGGCTCGGAGCTGGTCGTCACGGTGATGTTCGAAATCGATGACGACCTGCGCCGCGCCCAGATCCTCGGCCGCCTGGGCGGGGTCGACGACCAGTTCTTCATCCAGATCGGCGAGGAACGCGCGCCGGGCGTCCCCGAGGGCGACATCGAGCGCAACCGCGAGGACGGCAAGACCTCCTCCGTACACTTCCTACACTTCCCGCTGACGCCGGGGCAGGTGGCCGCGTTCCGTGACCCGGCGACGACGGTGATGATCGGCTGCGCCCACCCGCTCTATTCGCACCTGAGCGTGCTGCAGCCGGATACGCGGGCGGAACTGACGAAGGATTTGGCGGGTTAGGGCAGTAACCGCGCAAGTCGGAGCGGCGGCGAAGGCCCCTCAGTCGCTTCGCGCCAGCTCCCCCAACGGGGGAGCATCTCCGCCTTGATCCTCCCCACATCGTGGGGAGGGGGACCACGAAGTGGTGGAGGGAGCCTTGCCGCCGCGCTGGCGTGATTGAATTGGCCCAAGCTTCAGCCGCCCACGCTCACCCGCCCGATCCCGCTCACGCTCTTTTTGACCTCGCCATAGACATGGTCGACATGCACGCCGCCGATGCCGGAGACGTCGGCTTCGAGCTCGGTCGCCGAGCCGTGCAGGCTGAAGCCGCCCATGCCGGCGACATCGGCCTTCACGCGCTCGGCCCGCCCGCCGGCGATGTTGACGCTGCCCATGCCGGACAGACTGGCGTCGACGGGACCGGAAATCGATTTCAGCTGGATCTTGCCCATGCCGCTCATATCGACGTTCAGGGCGTGAACCGCGGCGAGATCGACGCGTGTCAGGCCCGATAGGTCCAGCACCGCCTTGCCGGCGTCGCCGGCGAGGATCGTGGCCTCGCCGGACTGGCGGATCGACAAGGTTCCGCTGACGTCGGCTATGCGCCATTGGCCGCAGCCGCTGGCGCGCAGTTCGAAGTCCTGCGCGGCGCGCACATTGCCGATCACCGCGCCGCTGACGGTGATGTGCGCGTCGCGCGGCGTGCGCACGGTGATGTTCAACGCCGAGGACGCGCCAACCCATCCGTGGCCGGACAGATAGACCGCGCGGCCCAGGTGAATGCCGGAGCAGGTGTGAAAGGCGCTAAGCTGGCCGTCGACCAGCACGTCGCCGCCGGAGCGCGTCACCGTGGGCCGCGGCAATTTCCCATCGGAGGCGCGCACCTCGACAGCCACGTCGGCGCGATCCTCGGGGATGATCTCCAGGTTGGCGTAGACGTTCTTCAGATCCACCGCGGCGGCGTTCGCCAGCGTGGGCGCGGTCATGGCCAGGGCGGACAGCAGCAGGGTGAGCGGAAGTTTCATGATGGCCTCCATCGGGAGGGGAGTCACATAACGCGAGGCGTTTGGGCGCACATGTTAATTGCGCGACAGGTTTGGGGGCGAGGGGCCGCAGGGTGCGGTGCGTGCTTCGACACGCGCCTTGCAGGCGCTACTCAGCATGACGCGGTTATTTGTAGTCCACCCAGTTCTTCACCCTGAGTAGGCCGCCTCAGCGGCCGTGTCGAAGGGCGCACCGCCCCGCTCACCGGTCGAATTTGGTCGACAGCACGATGGACGAGGTGGTCCGCTCGACGCCGTCCAGGGCACCGATGACGTCGACCAGGGCGTCCATTTCGGTGGTCGATTCCGCCACCATCTGGGCGATCATGTCGAAGGTCCCGCTGACCGACTGGAGGACGCAGACCTCGGGGATGGCCCGCAACGCCGCCTCGACCGCGCGGGCCTCCTTGGGCCGGACGGTGATCATGACATGGGCCCGCACCGCGCCGCGCTCATGCTCCGGCGACAGGCGCGCCGAGTAGCCGACGATCACGCCTCGGCGCTCCAACCGGTCGATGCGGCTTTGCACCGTGGTTCGCGACAGCCCCAGCCTGCGGCCCAGCTCCGCCGTGGGCCAGCGCGCGTTCGCGCGCAAGGCGGTCAGCAGTTTGCGGTCGGTGTCGTCCATCGTCGATTCGCCGAAACAGCTTCGCGGATCGCCGAGACCATAGGGCCTACAGCGCCGCTTTGGCGAGTGGATTTCGTCCGCGCCCTCGGCGATTCTGCGCGTTCAGACAGAGGGCGGAACATGAAGGCGATCACGGTAGTCGGCGCGGGCAGAATCGGATCGATGATCGCCGACCTGTTGGGGGGATGCGGCGACTATGCGGTCGAGGTGATCGACCAGTCCCAGGACCAGCTGGACCGGCTGGAAACCGCCGCGCCGGTGCAGAGGCGCGTGCTCGACCTGGCCAAGGACGGCGGCCTCGCCGAGGCCCTGGCCGGCAAGTTCGCCGTGCTGAGCGCCGCGCCCTATCACCTGACCACCAAGATCGCCGAGGCCGCCAAGGCCGCCGGCGCCCACTATCTGGACCTGACCGAGGACGTGGCCAGCACCCGCTACGTCAAACAGCTGGCGAAGGGCGCGTCGACCGCCTTCATTCCGCAGTGCGGCCTGGCGCCCGGCTTCATCACCATCGTCGCCGCAGCCCTGACCCGCGATTTCGATGAGTTGCAGGACGTGCGCATGCGGGTGGGCGCCTTGCCCAAATTCCCGTCCAATGCGCTGAACTATAACCTGACCTGGAGCACCGACGGGGTCATCAACGAGTATTGCGAGCCTTGCGAGGCCATCGTCAACGGCCGCCTGACCGAGACCGCCGCGCTGGAGGAGTGCGAGGAATTCTCCCTCGACGGGGTGACCTACGAGGCGTTCAACACCTCCGGGGGCCTGGGCACCCTGTGCGAGACCTTGGACGGCAAGGTGCGCAACCTGAACTACCGCACCATCCGCTATCCCGGCCACGCGGCGATCATGAAGGCGCTGCTCAACGATCTCGGCCTGCGCCATCGCCGCGATGTCCTGAAGGACATCATGGAACACGCCCTGCCGACCACCCTGCAGGACGTGGTGATCGTCTTCGTCACCGTCAGCGGCTTCAAGGCCGGGCGGCTGGTGCAGGAGACCTATGTGAACAAGGTCTACGCCGCGCCCGTGGGCGGGCACATGCGCAGCGCCATTCAGATCACCACCGCCGCCGGCATCTGTTCGGTGCTGGACATGCTGGCGGCGGGGGTCCTGCCCCAGAGCGGTTTCATCCGCCAGGAGGACATCGCGCTGGAAAGCTTCCTGGCCAATCGCTTCGGACGGTTGTACCTGGCCGAAAGCGCGAACGCGGCGGTGGCTTGAATGAACCCTTCCCCCTCGATGGGGGAAGGGCAGGGTTGGGGGTGAGCACACCGAAGCTGGGGCGAAGAACGCGTGAGGCGTCGAACGCGATCTTCTCGTCATCAACTGTGGATGCACCCCCACTCCAACCTCTCCCCCATCGAGGGGGAGAGGCTTAAATATCCCACGATCTTGAATCGAATGAACCTGGAGACCGGCATGACCGAAACCGATCGGCCCCAATCCGTCGTGGCCGAGACCGCGGCGATTCTCGAACGCCTGGGCGTGGACGCGGGCGCCTGGCGGGACGGAAGTCTGGCCTCGTTCTCGCCGATCACCGGCGAGCAGATCGCCCATGTGCGGGAGATCACGCAAGGTGGGGCCGCCCAGGCCATCGACGCCGCCCACGAGGCCTATCTGGCCTGGCGCAAGGTTCCCGCCCCCCGGCGCGGCGAGCTGGTCCGTCTGCTGGGCGAGGAGCTGCGCGCGGCCAAGGCGGATCTTGGCCGCCTGGTGACCCTGGAAGCCGGCAAGATCACCGCCGAGGGTCTGGGCGAGGTCCAGGAGATGATCGACATCTGCGACTACGCGGTCGGTCTGTCGCGCCAGCTGTTCGGCCTGACCATCGCCACCGAGCGGTCCGAGCACCGGATGATGGAGACGTGGAAGCCGCTGGGCGTGGTGGGGGTGATCTCGGCCTTCAACTTCCCCGTCGCCGTCTGGTCGTGGAACGCGGCCCTGGCCCTGGTCTGCGGCGACGCCGTGGTCTGGAAGCCGTCGGAAAAGACACCGCTGACGGCGCTGGGCGTCCAGGCGCTGTACGCGCGCGCGGCCAGGCGGTTCGGGCCGGAGGCGCCGGCGGGGCTCTCCACCCTGCTGATCGGCGGACGCGAGATCGGCGAGGCGCTGGTCGACCATCCCAAGGCCGTGCTGGTCTCGGCCACCGGCTCGACGGCCATGGGCCGGGCCGTGGGGCCTCGGCTGGCGGCGCGATTCGCCCGCTCGCTGCTGGAGCTGGGCGGCAACAACGCGGCGATCGTGGCGCCCAGCGCCGACCTGGACCTGACCCTGCGCGGCGTGGCCTTTTCGGCCATGGGCACGGCAGGCCAGCGCTGTACGACGCTGAGGCGTCTGTTCGTCCACGAGAGCATCTATGAGCCGTTCATGGACAAGCTGCGCACCGCCTATGCCAGCGTGGTGGTTGGCGATCCGCGTCTAGGCGGGGTGCTGGTCGGCCCGCTGATCGACCAGCACGCCTACCAGGGCATGCAGAGGTCCCTGGACGACGCCAAGGCGGCCGGCGGCGCGGTCCAGGGCGGCGACCGCGTGGCTATCGACGGCGCGGCCAAGGCCTTCTATGTCCGCCCGGCCCTGGTCGAGATTTCCGGACAAGTCGAAGTGGTCAAGCGCGAGACCTTCGCCCCGATCCTCTACGTCATGCGCTACGGCGACCTCGACCAGGCTATCGCGCTGCAGAACGACGTGCCCCAAGGCCTGTCGTCGGCCATCTTCACCCTGGACATGCGCGAGGCCGAACAGTTCGTCTCGGACGAGGGTTCGGACTGCGGCATCGCCAATGTTAATCTGGGCCCCTCGGGGGCTGAGATCGGCGGGGCGTTCGGCGGCGAGAAGGAAACCGGCGGCGGGCGCGAAGCGGGCTCGGACAGCTGGAAGGCCTATATGCGGCGCGCCACCAACACCATCAATTACGGTCGCACCTTGCCGCTGGCCCAGGGCGTGACGTTCGAGATCGGCTGAGGGACCGCTCGTAAAAAGCCTCTCCCCCTCGATGGGGGGGAGGTTGGAGTGGGGGTGCGTCAGCTATTGATGAAGAAGAAAACTCGTTAGACGCCTCCCGCGTTTTTCGCTCCATCCTCGGCGTGTTCACCCCCAACCCTGCCCTTCCCCCATCGAGGGGGAAGGGTTCCGAGTGGATCAACGGCAGCGATTTCGTGTGGGTAGCTAGGCGTGAAAATCACACGGTCGCTTTCATTCCCCTGAGCTGGCGAATCTCCCGCCACAGGATATAGCCGCCGCTGGCCGCGACCACGACCGCGCCGGTCAAGGTCAGCGCCTCGGGGATCTCGTCCCAGATCCCAAAGCCGATCAGGCTGGCCCAGAGCAGCTGGATATAGTCGAATGGCGCCACCACGCCCACGGGCGCGACCCTGAGCGCCTCGGTCATCAGCAGCTGCCCGACTCCGCCGATCAGGCCCATCACGACCAATAGGCCCAGGATCTGGGGCGACGGCATGACCCAGCCGAAGGGCAGACTGGCCAAGCCCATCACCACGCCGCCCAGGGTGAAGTAGAAGACGATGGTGGCGCCGCGCTCGGTCTTGCCGATCTCACGGATGGTGACCATGGCGCCGGCCGCGGCCATCGCGCCGCACAGGGCGAAGCTCGAGCCCATCAGGTTCATCTTGCCCGGATCAGGCCGGATCATGATCAGGACGCCCAGGAACCCGACCACCACCGCCGCCCAGCGATGTGGTCCCACCTTTTCCTTCAGGATCGGCGCCGACAGAGCGGTCATGAACAGCGGCGCGGCGAAGCCGAAGGCGGTGGCTGCGGTCAGCGGCAGGTACTGCAACGCGGAGAACGAACAACCCATGCCGATCAGCCCGACGCTCGCGCGCGCCAGGTGACCTAGCGGACGCCGGGTGATCAGCACGCGCCAGCCGGTGGTGCGCCAGATGTAGAGCCCCAGCGGCACGAAGGCGAAGGCGTTGCGGAAGAAGATCATCTGGAACACGGGCACGCCCTGGGCGCCGCACCACTTGACCAGCGCCGACATCACCGCGAACAGCGCCATGGCGCCGACGCGAAGGGCTATGCCCAGCCCAGCGTGCTGCCTGGCGGGTCCGTGCGCGGATGCGGTGATTTCGCCCATGACATGACGCGTCGACCACGCTTCGGCGTCGGGATCAATCTCCAGCCTGGTGGAATGCGGAGCTACCGGTTCCAGGCGGGCGGCGGCGGCAGGCGGTCGACCAGGGTCGACAGACCGTCGCCATAGCCGTTGCGCAGCTGGCTCCAATAGGCGTCGTCGTCTTCGAGCGTCGCGAAATTGGCGATCGAGAAGCTGTCGGTCTCATAGCGCAGCATGTCGATCGGAAGGCCGCAGGAGAGGTTGCTGCGGACGGTGGCGTCGAACGACAGCAGCGCCAGCTTGGCCGCCTGGTCCAGCGGGCTGTCCGCCGTCAGCGCCCGGTCGAGGATCGGCTTGCCGTACTTGGTCTCGCCGATCTGCAGGAAGCAGGAACGGAACGAGGCCTCGATGAAATTGCCGGCCGAATAGATCTGGAACAGCCTCGGCGGCTCGCCCGCGATCTGGCCGCCGACCAGGAAACTGCCGCTCGGATCGCCATAGGGATCGACATATTTGCCGTCCCGCGAGATCACCTCGCGCAGCTTGTCGCCGACGATGTTGGCCACCTCGAACATGCTTCGAGCGGACTGCAGGTCCTGGCCGGGTTCGCCCGTGCCCGCCTTTTCGCGCAGATGCGTGGTCACCGACTGGGTGGTCGCCAGATTGCCGGCCGAGAGTATGGCGATCACCCGGTCGCCCGGCGCGGTGATCAGTTCCAGCTTGCGGACCTTGGTGATCTGATCGACCCCGGCGTTGGACCGGGAGTCCGAAGCCAATACCAGGCCCGCCGGCAGCAGGATCCCCAAACAATAGGTCATGGCGCTTCCCTATTCTGTTCTGGCTGGGCGGGCCCGGCCTAGCGCTCTTGGACAAGCTGAGCATGACGGCGCAAGTTCCATGCGTCAGAAAGCGTGCAGAACAAAAAACGCCCGAGGAACCCCAGCATGCGTCGCGTCGAAGATCTGGCCGATATCGTCGCCACGGTCCGTCAGGATATGGAGGCGCATCTCGGCCGAGGTCGGGTGGCAGACTATATCCCGGCGCTGGCCCGAGTCGATCCGCGCCGTTTCGCCATCTCGATCGTCACCTGCGACGGGCGAACGGCCGAGGCCGGCGACGCCCACATCCCGTTTTCCATCCAGAGCATCTCCAAGGTCTTCACCCTGACCCTGGCGTTGAACAAGCTGGGTTCGGACCTTTGGGACCGGGTCGGGCGCGAACCCTCGGGTTCCCGCTTCAATTCGATCGTCCAACTGGAGCAGGAGCGGGGCATACCGCGCAACCCGCTGATCAACGCCGGCGCACTGGTGGTCACCGACACCCTGCTGGCGGGCGGCGATGTGGACGCGCTGATCGCGGAAATCACCGATTTCATGCGCGCGCGGGCCGACGATCCGGCCGTGCACATCGATCCGGAAGTCGCCGCCTCCGAGGCCGACACCGGGTTCCGCAACGCCAGCCTAGTCAACTTCCTGCGCGCCTTCGACAATATCAAAAGCCCGGTGAACGATACGCTCAGGGTCTATTTCAACCAGTGCGCCCTTCGGATGAACTGCCGGCAGCTGGCGCGCGCGGGGCTCTATCTGGCCCACGGCGGCGTCGATCCGCTGAACCACGCCAAGGTGACGACGCCGTTTCGCACCCGGCGGATCAATGCGTTGATGATGACCTGCGGCCATTATGACGCCTCAGGCGATTTCGCCTGCCGCGTCGGACTGCCGGGCAAGAGCGGCGTCGGCGGCGGCATCTTGGCCATCGCGCCGCGCCAGGCCTCCATCGCGGTCTGGTCGCCCGGCCTCAACGCATCGGGCAACTCGCTGGTGGGGGCGCTCGCGTTGCAGCGACTGGCCTCGCTGACCGGCTGGTCGGTGTTTTAGGGGCAAGAACCCGTTTCCCTTTGCGGGAAGGGGCAGAGGGGTGGGGGCGTCGATGCGATCCTCGCTGAGACATCCGGCGCGGTTAAGATTTCACCACCAAGGACACCAAGTTCAGGGCTCTTGAGCAAGCGGCCGTGCCCCGGCGCAAAGCGCGAGTCTCTTCCTTCGCGCCTTCCTTGGTGTTCTTGGTGTCCTTGGTGGTCGAATAAGGCTTCGCCCGTCACCGCGATCCCGCCGACAGCCCTGAACCTGCCCGACGCCCAGGCGGATGGGGTCGAACAGGCTGGTCATGCGCGGCGAAGCTCCGAAACCGTAGGAGCGCATGTGCCCATCCGCGCCGGCTTCCGCAAGGGCGGCGGTTCCGCGATGATGGGTCACGGCGGGCGTCTGCAAAGAACGGGTGCAACGGGGTCCTGTTTGAACTAAACGTTGGTTAGTTATGGGCGCGGGAGCGGACATGAGCGTGGAACATTTCGACGTGCTGATCGTGGGCGCCGGGCTTTCCGGCGTCGGCGCCGGGGTTCACCTGCACGAGCATTGCCCCGGCAAAAGCTACGTCATCCTGGAAGGCCGCCCGTCGATGGGCGGGACCTGGGATCTGTTCCGCTATCCGGGCATCCGCTCGGACAGCGACATGCACACCCTGGGCTACAGTTTCAAACCCTGGCGCCAGGCCAAGTCGATCGCCGACGGGCCGTCGATCCTGGGCTATGTGCACGAGACCGCGGCCGAATACGGCGTCGACCAGCACATCCGCTACAATCACCTGGCCAAAACGACCGCCTGGTCGAGCGAAGACGCCTGCTGGACCATCGAGGCCCATCGCGCCGACACCGGCGAGACCGTCCGCCTGACCTGCAATTTCCTCTTCATGTGCCAGGGCTATTACAGCTACCGCCAGGGCCACACCCCCGCATTCGAGGGGATCGAGCAGTTCGAAGGCCAGATCGTCCATCCCCAGAAATGGCCGGAAGACCTGGATTATGCGGGCAAAAAGGTGGTGGTGATTGGGTCCGGCGCGACCGCCGTGACGCTGATCCCGGCCATGGCCACGGACGCGGCCCACGTCACCATGCTGCAGCGCTCGCCGACCTATGTGGTCTCGCGCCCGGAGAAGGACGCCCTGGCCAACCGGCTGCGCGCCTTCTTGCCCGAGCGCTGGGCCTACGCGATCACCCGCTGGAAGAACACCACCCTGCAGCAGATGATGTATCGCCGCGTCCGCGCCGAGCCGGAAAAGGCCAAGGCGATGATCATCGCCGGGGTCAAGAAGGAGCTTGGGCCGGACTACGACGTCGAGACCCATTTCACGCCGCGCTACAATCCCTGGGACCAGCGCCTGTGCCTGGTGCCCAATAGCGACCTGTTCGCGTCGATCCGTTCGGGCAAGGCCTCGGTGGTCACCGACCATATCGAGCGGTTCACAAAGACCGGGATCAAGCTGAAATCCGGCCAGGAGCTGGAAGCGGACGTCGTCGTCACCGCGACCGGACTGAACCTGGTGGTGCTGGGCGAGATGCAATTCTCCGTGGACGGCGCCCCGGTCGATTTCGGCCAGACCTGGACCTATAAGGGCATGATGTATTCGGGCGTGCCGAACCTGGTTTCGACTTTCGGCTACATCAACGCGTCTTGGACGCTCAGGGCCGATCTGACCTCGGAATATGTCTGCCGTCTGCTGAACCACATGGACGAGACCGGCGCGCGCCAGGCGACGCCGCGCCTGCGCGAGGCCGACCAGGCCATGCCGGCCCGGCCCTGGATCGACGGCTTCACGTCTGGCTACATGCAGCGGATGATGGACAAGTTCCCCCGGCAGGGCGACCACGAGCCCTGGGTCAACCCGCAGAACTATGGCCGCGACAAGAAGATGATCCGCCAGGGCGCGCTGGAGGACGGCGCGCTGGTGTTCGACAATCGCGCCGGCGAGATCGGCCAGGTGAGCGCTCCCCGACGCGCGCTCGAGGCGGCGGAGTAGGCTGCTCCCCGTTGGGGGAGCTGGCGCGAAGCGACTGAGGGGCCTTCGCGGCTGGCGAGACCTCTCCGGCAAGGCCCCTCCACCGCTTCGCGGTTCCCCTGCCCCATCGGGGGAGGAGCCTCGCTTCCGAGATCTGCTTAGCTGGTCGTGTAAATCCGGAAGCCGCCAAGAGCGGGGCGAGGGTTCAAGAGGGCCGCCCGATCACCGTGATGCTGCGGCCCGCGCCGCAGCGGAACAGCGCCTGTCCGAAACCGTGGAAAGCGGCGACGCCGTTTTTCGCGAGCAGCATGTCCAGCGCCATGCGCGCCCGGTGCGCGGGTTTGCCGGCCGTGGGATCGGCGATGTAATTGGAACCCGGATGATGCAGGAACCAGTCGATCGGGAAGCTGGAGAAGCCGTCCAGCACTTCGAATCCCACCCGATCCAACAGCTTTGGCAGGTTATCGGCGTTGAAATAGTTGAGGTGCTGGGGTGGGCAGACCCAGAAATCGCGGTCGATTAGGCCCAGAGCCCTGGCTTCCGCCTGCACCGCGCTGAAGTCGTTCGGAACGGTGATGGCGACCACGCCGCCGGGGTTCAGCAGACGGGGTAGGCGCGCCAGCAGGCCTTCCGGATCGGCGACGTGCTCCAGCACATGCTCCATCACACAGACATCGATCTGGGCGCCCTCGACGATCAGCCGATCGAGGGCGGCAAAGGCGTCGCCGAACTGCACCTTGGCGATCAACTCTGGGTGCTGGCCGCGTAGTCCGAAGTCGGAGAATTCCAGTCCCTGGACCTCGAACCCCGCGTCCGCCGCGGCGCTCAGGAAAAAGCCCTCGCCGCAGCCGATCTCCAGCAGGGCGCCGGCTGTCACGCCCCGGGCCTGCCCGAGAGCGTGGATCAGCTCGGCCGCCAGCAGGCGTCGGTGGGCTAGTTCTTCGTCGGAATAGCGCTGCTCATAGGTGCCGTGGGAGTCTTGGTAGTATTCCCGTGCGTAGAAGGCGGCGAGCGCATCCGGCGATGGCGTCGGGCTGACGTAGCGCCAACCGTCCGAATGCTGAACAACCTGGAAATTGGTTGGGTCGGCCATCGGCTCCTCGATCACGACAGTAGGGTAAAGTGCACGATGGAGCGGTGCGCGTCGTGCTCGTAGACGTCGGGCTCGCGGCGGACCTTCAGCAGGGCGCTGGCTTCCATGGCGTTCCAACTCAAGAGGCCGGTCAGCAGGCAGAACAGCATCCGCTCGTCGATCTGATAGATCAGCCGCTTGCGGCCGCCGTCCGGGATCGCGTCGCACATCCCGAAGGCTTCGCTGTCCAGGGCCAGCTTGAACAGGAACATCCGCTCGCGGGCCGCGTAGCTCACCGCCTCGATATAGACGTCCATCTCGATCGCAAGGCCCAGCTTGCGCCGGCGCTCCTGATAGTTCCGCGCGGCCTTGCTCATGGCGCGGGACCATTCGAACTCAAGCCCAGGCGGAAGTTCGACCCGGGCGTAAGATTCGCACTCGCCCGCAAGGCTCATGGCATAGACCGCGCGATCGGCTTCGGTGAAGCCGCGCATCACGGCGTTGGGGTTTCGAACCTCTGTCCGGTCGGCGCTGTCCAGTTCGTCGCCGGGATAGAGCTTGACCAGCGCTTCCGGCTCCGCGCCGGCCGCATCCAGGGCGGCGCGCAACTCGGCCTCCAGCGGCTGGGGTAAAAAGCGCGATTGGCCGGCGACCGATCCGCCCAGCACATATTCCCCGCCGGCCGGGATCACCCGCCCAGGGTTCAGCCGCCGGCAGACCTCGGCGAAGTTGGCGCTGGTGCGTGCGCGGATTCGGTCGCGCGCCGCGGCCTTCTCGTCATCGTCATAGTCGGCCATGGCCATCGGATAGAGCGAGGCCGAGGCGTAGGGCAGCATGGCCACGTTCGGCGCGCCGTACTGCTCGGCGATGCGCGCCGCGTCTTCCGGCCGGATAGTGTTGTCGACCGCGTTGAACAGCCGCGTCCCGTCTGCGTCATAGAGATAGATCGAGGTGTCGAGGTCGTATTCCAGCACGCTGTCGTCGCCCAGGGTGTTGCCGTGGAAGTCGCGGAACAGCACCAGATCGCACCCCGCGCCCGGCAGCTGGGCCCGCGTCTCGAAGGCGAAGGGCATAAGGTTGCGAAACCCCGCCGCCTTCAGCGCAGAGGCCAGGTTCGGAGTGTTCATCTGGCCGATGATGACCGGCGTCGCACGATCGAAATGGGCCAGTGACTGGGGGTGCAGGTGATCGTGGTGCAGGTGGCTGACATAGAGGTAGTCGGGCTTCAGCGCCGTGACCTGCGCCAACAGGTCCGGGTCCAGCGGCGGGAAGTTCCACCAGGTTTGCTGGCACGGCCCCTCGAACCAGGGATCGGTCAAGATGGTTTTCCCCGAAGCCAGCTTGAGGACGAAACAGGCGTTGGCGATGTAGCGAATCTTCACCCCTAGAGGCCCGTCAACCAAGGGATCAGCCGGGCGTTGACCTCGGCCGGCCGCTCCTGCTGAGTCCAATGGCCACAGCCGGGCAGGACATCCGCGCCGCGCAGGTCTGGGACCTCCTTCTTCATCATTCCGACCAGATCGCCGCGCCCCAGCATGGACAGGACCAGATCGCGCGAGCCGCCGACGAACAGGGCCGGCTGCTCGATCTTGCGGCCGGCGAACTGGCTCAGATAGGCGAAGTCGCGGTCGTGGTTGCGATAGCGGTTCAGCGGCCCGCGAAAGCCGGACCGCTCGAACTCGCCGGTGTAGTAGTCCAGATCGTGCGCGGTCAGCCATTTGGGGAAGCGTTTCGGATCGGGCAGCCGGTCCAGCAGCGTAGCGCCATGCGGCTTGTCGGTCGGCCAGGTCCCATCCGGCGCATCGCCGCTGATCGCATAGTAGAACCGGCGGATGGAATCGCGCGGATCAGCCTCCAGCTCGGCCTCGGCCACGCCCTCGGCCTGGAAATAGGCCTGATAAAAGAACTTGCCGCGCGCGGTGAACACCTCCTCGAACACGTCTTTGAACGAGCGGCCGGCCACGCCCAAATAAGGCACGGACAGGCCGCAGACCGCGCGCACTCGGTCCGGCCGAACCAGCGCCGTGTTCCAGACGATGGGCGCGCCCCAGTCGTGGCCGACCAACACGGCGCGGCCGTCGGGACTCAGCTGCTCGACCACCCCGGCCACGTCGGCGATCATGTGCTCCATGTCGTAGGCCTCGGCGGGAAGCGGCTTGTCCGAGCCGCCATAGCCCCGCACATCGATGGCGCAGGCGGTGAAACCGTTGGCGGCGATCGGCCCCAGCTGGTGGCGCCAGGAATACCAGGACTCCGGAAACCCGTGCACCAGCACCACCAGCGGGCCCTCGCCCTGCACCACGGCGCGCAGGGTCAGGTCCTTCAGCGCGATCTGTCGATATTCCGGCATGTTCGGCTCCTTGAGCTTTTGGCTGGACTATGGCGGCTGGGCGCTGATCGGGCGAGGGGCAAACAAGGCGATTAAGCCCGGATTAACCATAAACCGTCACCGTCCAGGCGGGTCCAGCTGCGGGGCCAGGCGAGGGCTTTGCGATGGCGGCGGCGGAACGGGCGGCGCTTCCCCTGGAAGACCAGGTGGCTCTGGCCAGGCAGGAGATCCTGGCCGGCGACGGCCGCTCGGCGATCAAGCGGTTGATGGCGCTGATCGAGGCTTCCACCTTCACCCCGGTTCTGCACTACTGGCTGTCCGCCGCCTATGGCGCGGCCGGCGACGAGCAGAAGCAGCGCGAGACGTTGCGCACCGCCCAAGCCTACCATGGCCTCCAGGTGATCAAGGATGGCGGCGGCGATCTGATCCAGTTCCAGCAGGATCCCGCCTACGCCGCGCGGATGGGCGATCTGTTCTATTCCAACAAGATGGTGGCCTGCGCCAGCCTGGCCTATGGCCGCGCGGCCGCCCAGCCCGGCGCCAGCCCCCAGTTGATGCTCAGCTATGGCCTGTCATTGCAGCATCAGGGACTGATGGAAGACGCCGCGCGGGTGTTCGAGGTGATCGCCGAGACCTATCCCACCGCCTCGATCCACGAATTTCTGCTGGTGGCCTGCATGTATACCGAGGGCGGGGTGGAGCGGCACGCCCGCGAGGCCCGCCGCTGGGCCGCCCGCTACGCTCCGCCGCTGGACCCGGCGAGCCTTAGCTTCGCCAACGAGCCCCACGCCGACCGCCGCCTGCGTATCGGCTATGTGACCATGAGCTTCACCGGCACCCAGGTGCGCCAGTTCATCCGCCCGGTGCTGGAAAGTCACGACCCCGAGGCGGTCGAAATCTACCTCTATTCCGCCGATGGCGCGTCCGAGGCCGACCTGCCCGCCGCCAAGATCCAATCGATCGGCAAGCTGTCGGACGCCGACGCCGCGGCGTTGATCAAGGCTGACGGAATCGACGTCCTGGTCGACCTGTGGGGCCACGCCGCCGGCAGCCGGCTGCCGATGTTCGCGTTGAAGCCGGCGCCAGTGCAGGTCTCATGGATGAACTATGTCCAGACCACGGGCATGACGGCCATGGACTATGTGATCCATTGCGAATCGATCGATCAGCCCGGCAAGCAGGCCCTGTTTACCGAGAAGGTCTGGATGCTCGGAACGGTCCATTCGCCGTTTCGACCCCATGTCCGCATGGAGCCGACCCCGACGCCGGCCCTGCGCAACGGCTACATCACCTTCGGCAGCTTCAACAACCCTTGCAAGCTGAGCGATCAGACGATCCAGGGCTGGGCGGGCGTCCTGAAAGCCAGTCCCGGCTCCAAACTGATCCTGAAATATGGCTATTTCGCCGATCCGATCCTGCAGAACGCCACCTGCGCGCGGTTCGCGGCCTTCGGCGCCGATCCCGACCGGATCGAGTTCCGCGGGCACACCGCCGATTATCTGCGTGAGTACGGCGACGTCGACTTGGCGTTGGACCCGTCGCCCTGCCCGGGAGGGACGACCACGTGGGACGCGTTGGCTTGCGGCGTGCCGGTGCTCAGCCTGCGTGGCGGCGATTTCTACGCCCGAATAGGCCTGCCTTGCCTCTACGCGCTGGGGCTGGACGATCTGCTCGCCGAAAGTTGGGACGACTATGTGCGGCTGTCGCGGGAGCTGACCCAGGACGTAGCGGCGCTCGACGCTCTGCGCCGGCGGGTGCGTGCGGCGTTCGACGTCTCCCCGGTGCGCGACGAGATCGGCTTCACCCGCCAGCTGGAAGAGACTTATCGCCAGATGTTCCAGTCTTGGTGCTCTAGCCGATCAGCTGGATGAACAGGGCCCCGCCGGCCTCGAAGCGTGTGCGAATGCGCGCGGCGTGGTCGCGCAGGAATTCATCGCCGACTCGCTTTGGCCCGTCGCCCCAGTCCCACTGATAGTCATCGAAGATGATCCAGCCGCCAGGCAGGACCTTCGGACACCAGAGGTCCGCGTCCTGGCGCACGTGGCTGTATTCGTGGTTGGCGTCGATGTGCACCAGGGCGATGAGGCCGTGATACGCTGTCTTGCCAAACGCGGCGCTTTCGACCTCGCGCGGGGTCGACGCCGAATAGGCCTTAGCGCCGGTCTCGGACGAACCGTGCACATAGTTCAGTCCCACCCCGGCGTAGGGCGCGACGTTGATCTCGAATATCCGTCGCCATTCCTGCCAGTCATAGCCGGTGCTGGCGGCCTGCAGCGTGGTGTTGCCCTGGTCCAGCTCGTCCCGGGACCAGGGATCCACGCACAGGATGGGTCCCAGCCCGTATCGCCGCGCCAGCAGAGCCATGAACACCGCCGAGCGGCCAAACAGGCTGCCGATCTCGACTATATCGCCCAAGTGTGCTCGTCGCGCCACCTCGATCAAGGCCAGTAACTTCTCCTCATAACTCTCTCCTGGGACCGACATGGCGGCGCGGATGAAGCCCGCGGTTTCGATCACGCTCAGCGGCGGCTTCGGCGGTGAAGCGGCTTCCAGCGCCGGGATGACGGGCGATTGGCTCACCCGGCGGCGCAGGTCGCGATATTCAGCCTCAATGTCGAAATTGGTGCGGCCCAGGGTCAGCCGAACCCGGGGCGCGATCCGTGGCAGCAACTGTTCTAGCTGCCGCCAGGCGACATAATGGGTGACGTGAATCTGGTCGATGCCGAACCGGTTGATGGTCTCGTCCAGAGCAGCCTCGAAGCTGGCATCCGAGATGTGTGGCAGGTGAAGCCATTCCGGATAGCGGGCGCGCTCCGGATCGGCCTCGACCGAAGATGCGCCGATCACGCGAAAACCCTGGGCGGTCGAACGGTCGCGGTAGGCTGGCCCGTCGCCGTAGCCGCCAGGAAAAATCAGGAGCGCGCTCGGCTTGGCTTGCGCCACGGACGAATCCTTAGGCTGATCGGGAATCGCGATTCTGTAAGCTCGCGATCATCGCGTCACAAGGGGCGGCCTATGACCAAGCGGATTGTCGCGATCATGCAGCCCTATTTCATGGCCTACGCCGGCTATTACCGGTTGCTGGCGGCGGTAGACGATTTCGTGATCTTCGATTGCGTGCAGTTTCCCAGGCGCGGTTGGGTGCATCGCAACCGACTGCCCAATGCGACGGGGGAGGCGTCTTGGTTGACCCTGCCGCTGGCGCCGGCGCCCTTTGAGGCCCGAATCGACGCGATGGTTTTCGCCGCCGACGCGAGGGCGCGGCTGGACGAGCAGTGTCGCCGCTTCCCCAGCTTGGCCGAGCCCACTGACGCGGCGAGGTTGGCGCTAGACGCGGGCGGCCTGTCCGGTCCGCTGGCCGACTATCTGGAACGCCAGTTGGAAACGATCCGCGACCTGCTCGGTTTCCGCTGCAGGCTGTTGCGCTCCAGCAGTCTCGAAATAGCCCCTCACTTGCGGGCCCAGGATCGCATTTTGAGCATTTTGGCGCGGCTAGAGGCCACCGATTATGTCAACGCTCCAGGCGGGCGGGCGCTCTATGACGAGACTGCGTTTGCAGCGGTGGGACGAAGACTTCACTTTCTGCCGGATCACCAAGGCTCAAATTGGAGCTTGTTGCACGAACTGGCGACGAGACCGGTTCTCGAAATCGCCGCGCATATCCAGTCACAAACGCCGACCTATTGAGCGCGCCCGACGACCGCGCCAGGAAACACCGTTTGCAACTGCCGAGTATCGGGAAAATTGGGCGTCAGGATTTTCAGGTCGGGCCGGTAGACATAAGGGTTGGGGTAGCCGCGGTCGACGAAGGTGGGTTCGGTCATATTGTTGAACCTGAAGCTGGCTGCGAACCGCGCCAAGTCACCGCCGGCCTCGCCAGTGCGATGCACCAGAAAACATGAGAACAGCACGAGGTCGCCGCGCTCGACCTCCAGGGTCGTGAACGCCCGCTCGGGCAGGGCGATCTCGTCAACGCGATGGCCGAACGCGTCCTCGATGCTTGGCAAAAGGCCTAGTAGATGGCTGCCGCGCAACACCTCCAAAGGATAATTGAACCGGTCGGCGGAAGAGAAGGGGACCCAGGCCACCACGCCGTCCAGGCTGCCCTGGACGCTGCGCCAATCCTGGTGAGGCGGCGTCTTGTGGTAGCCGCCGGGGATTTTCAGGACTTCGGACATGAAGAACAACACCGGCCGCGTCGAGATGATCGGCGCGTCGAGGCCGAGCGCGCGCAAAGGTTTGATCAAGGTTTCGTCGCAACCCATGCGGTGTAGCGAAACCATGTGCTGGGCGAGTTTGGCGGCCGCCAGATAGGCTTCGACGTCGCGCCGCAGCAGGCTCGCCATGGTCTCGGAGAGATGGGTCATATCGATCGATACGGCGGGCTCGACATCAAAACGCGCGGCCATCTGATTGAAAATGATCCGAATTTCCTCCAGGCAGGCGTCGATCGCGTCGGCCGGGATCTGGTTCCTGAGCACCAGAAAGCCGTCGCGCCGGAACTGCTCCGTGTCTGGATTGGTCATTGCCGCCCTTTGTTTGAGAGACGGGCTAGGCCCATGCCGCCCTGGCCAAATCCGTCGCCGCTGTAGAGCATCCACCGCTCGCCCATCTGATCGAATACGAACGGATAGCAGGTCATTGTGCTGTCGAAGCCTGACCCCGAGGGCGCCAGGCAGAGATAATCGTCGCGGCGGCGCCAAGCCTGGCCATCGTCGCTCTCGGCATAGCCGATTCGGTAACCGAAGGTTTCGCCCCGATAGCAGTGCCACATGCGCCAAAGGGCCGGATCACGCACGACGCACGCCCGCGCGATGGCCAGTTCGCCAGGATGGATGAAGTCCAGACAGGCGTCGGGGTCTGGAATCCAATGGACTCCATCGGTGGAGCGCGCGTGCCAGACCGTGTAGCGGGAGGCTGGCGCGCCCTCGCCGATCTTCCAGCCCAGGCCCGACAGATACCACATTCGCCATTGATCCCCGTCGCGCAGCACGCAGGGGCACGAGACGTAGTAGGGATTGACTGGATTGCGTTCGAGCACCGGACCGGCAATCCGCTGATCGATTCTAGGATTTCCTTCGCCGGGCCCTATCGCCAGTCCTATGCTGTTATGCAACGGCACCAGCGTCTTGATGTTCCAGCCGATCACGTAGAAGCGCCGCTCGCCGCCCGTCTTGACCATCCAGGACGACATGACGCCGGAATCATCGAAGGCGCCAACCGGGCCGTGGACCATCAGCGGCGCACTGGCCAATTCCAGGATGCGGTCAGGCTGGTTCAGATCGACCACCAGCCAGGCGATATTGGAGCGATTGCTCGCGTCGCGGCATGTAAAATAGATCCGAACCAGCGACCCGCCCAAATCCTCGGCATGCGCCATCTGGGCGTGGCTTCGCATCCAGTCGCGCTGACCATCGGATTGGACGATCCGGCCGAGGCGTTCCCAGGCGGGCGGCGAGGACATGTCCGACCTACCCCCGCAACCGGTCGCTGCGGATGCGGGCGGGTTCGGTCCCAACGCCCGGAAACACCGAATAGTCCTCGGCGTTCTTTAGGATCAGGGCTCCGGCGCCGATCACGCAGTGGGAGCCGATCTCGATATTGTCACGCAAGGTGGCGTTGACGCCGATGAAGGTGTTGGGCCCGATCGTGACGCCGCCTGAAATCACCACATGTGAGGCGATGAAGCAATTGTCGCCGACGCGGCTGTGATGGCCGATATGATTACCCGACCAGACGATCACGTTGGCGCCGATCTCGGTGAACGGCTGGACCGTGTTGTGCTCCATGATGAAGGTGTTGGGTCGCGCCGTGAACCCGGCGGGAACCACGGCGCGTGGGCTGATATGGGAGATGGCCGTATAACCCTTGGCCTGCGCCTCGGCGAGCTTGGCCGCGCGCGGCGCGTTCAGCTTGCGATAGCTCACCGCGACGAAGATCTGATGCGTCGCCGGCGGGAACACACTCTCGATAGTCTCGAACGGAACCACCGGCAAGCCGAACAGGGTGTCGGCGGTCAGGTATTCTCCATCCACGGTGAAGCCGACCACCCGGTGATCGCTCTCGTGGGTCAGATAGAAATGGACCACCTCGGCGATCTGGCCCGAGCCGAAGATCACGACGTCGCTCATGGCGCCCACGCTCCCGCGGATTGTGCGCCCGGCTGATGATAGACATACACCGTGTATTCATAGAGGCCGTAGTCGGCGCGGATCGCAAAATGCCGCGAGAGGCGCTGCGCCACCGCGCGGCTCATCTCGTCGAAACCCCAGTGGAACAGGTCGTCGCGCTCCCAATCGACCAGCTTGCTCATCACGTTGAAGGCGATACCGACCCGCGCTGCCTGGAAGGCGGCCGACAGCAGGTCCAGCGCATAGGCGGTCATCCGCGCCTGGCTGAGCGCACGCTTTTCGGTCAAGACGCCGTTCAACAGCACATAATCGAACGACCCCGCCTCCAGCGGCTGGTCCAGGATGTCGCGATGGGTGAAGCTGTAGGCTGGCCATTCTGATCGCGCCGCCGCCAGCATCGGCTGCGACAGGTCGATGCCGGCATAGTCCAGGCCCTCGCGGCGTCCGGTGGCGTCTAGATGGTCCAACAGCAGGCCTGGGCCGCAGCCGAGGTCGAGCATGGACGGACGCAGCGGTTCGGCGCGCAAGACGCTCAGCATCACCTGGAAACGGGTCGCCAGGTCTTGGGCGTTCGGCCAGTCGACCCCTTGTGGCGTACGGCCGTGACGCAAGAAGCAGTCCTCATAGTGCTGGACTAGGTCCAAGCGGCCGGGAGCCGCCGCCGAGGTCTGGGCCGCGCGGGTCATCACGCCGATCCGCCATGATAGGTCCGCACCGCCCCGATCAGCGCCTCGGCGACACGACCGATCGCTTCCTCGCTCAGATCCAAGGCGAAGGGTAGGCCGATGGTAGATTTGGCCAGGCGCTCGGTCACCGGCAGGGCCGTTCGCGCCGCGCCGGCGAAAGCCGGGGCCTTGTGGCAGCCCTGGCCCCACCAGCGGCGGGTTTCGACGCCCTGCGCGGCCAGCGCCGCCTCGACGTGGTCCGCGCTGCCTTCCGGCAGGCCGACGATGCAGGTGGTGGAGATCCAGTCGCTGCCCCAGCCCGGTTGGAATTGAACCTCGGGCGCGCCGATCAGCGCGATGCGCAGACGCTGGGCGCTCAGCATGTAGCGCATCCGCGTGGCGGGCCAATGATCCAGACTGGCATGGCCCAGGGCGGCGGCGTATTCGCTCAGCTTGGCGTTGGTCGCAACCTCCCTTGCCGTGCGATCGCCCTGGAAACCGAAGTTGGCGCGCTTGCGGATCATCGCGGCCAGGGCGGGGTCGCGGGCGACCACGAAGCCGCCCTCGCCGACGCCCAGGATCTTGGTGGCGTGCAGGCTGACCATGGCCGGGATGGGCGCGTCGTCCAGGGCGTCGAAGGCCGCGGCGGCGTCGAGCAGCACCGGCAGGCCAGTCTCCGCCTCAAACTGCTTCCAGGCGTCAAGATCGGGCATCCGACCGAAAGCGGCGACCGGGATCACCGCCTGGACCGGACCTGGCGCCTGCTTCAACAGCGAGAGCACGGCCTTTGGGTCTAACATGCCGTTGTGGGGATCCACATCGACGAACCACGGCCTCAAACCCGCCTGTGCGACCGCGTGGGCCGTGGCCACGAAGGTCCATGACGGCAGGATGCAATAGCCCTCGGCGATCGTATCCCTGGCCCCCGCGGTCAAGGCTTGCAATGTGATAGTCAGGGCTAGCGTGCCGCTGCTGACCGTCGCGATCGCGGCGCCGTCCACGAACCGCTTCCTCAGACGCGCCTCGAAGCCAAGCAGCAGCGGGCCGTAATTGCTGTACCAGCGCGCCTCGTCGATCCGGCGCAGATAGGGCAGCACCGAGTCGCTATCGGGCATGTAGGCGCGCGCCACCGCGATCCGCGCCGGGGCGAGTGCGGGGGAGGCGGCCGGCGGGACCTTGGCGGCGACAAGGTTTGACGCGCGGCTGGCGGGCATGGGCGAGAACTCGTGAACGCGGAATCTTCAGCGTCCATCGGAGCACGAACAAGGTTAACAGGTTCTGTCGGCAGCAGGGTTCCGGGCCGGCGTCAGCTTGTCGCGGAACGAGCCGCTTCACGAGGCGTTAACCGGCGCGGCGGAGCATCGACGGCCACGAGATCGGTGAACCCCCGGCGGGAACCCTGCCCATGCCCCTGGCCCTGAAGTCGCCCGTCGAGACCGTCGTGCTGCACGACTTCATCGAATACGGCCGCCATGTCTTTCCAAGGGTCTTGGACCCGTCCTCGGCCAGCCGGCTGCTGGGCAAGATCCGCGCCGACCGCGGCTTCGACGACGGCCTGTTTCTATCCGAGGCCGAGTTCGACGCCGACCCACACTATATTGGGGTCAATCCCAAGCCCGGCCGTAATCTGCTGGAGCGGTTCGAGGCGGACCTGGGTTTTGTCGAGCAATCGCCGCAGATCGTCGCGGGATTGAGCGCGCTTCTGGGCGCGGACTACCGGCTGATCAACAAGAAGGTGGTCTGCGGCGTGCCGGCGCGCTCGGTGCCGGAATGGCTGCGCGCGCGCATCGCCGGCAATCCGGTGAACAATCTGGGCGCCTTCATCAAGCCGGAATATCGCGACGTCACCTATTTCTACGGCATCGACTTCCACCAGGATCTGATCGATTTCAAAGGCCGCGACGCCGATTTCGTCACCCTCTACATCTATCTGCACCCGGTCACCCGGCTGGACGCGCCGCTGTTCCTGCTGGAAGGCAGCCACGTCCTGGGCGCGACAGTGTTTCCCCATGATCTGACCCGGGACGGGTTCGAGCACTGGCGCTATCTGGACGGACACGGCGGCGAGACGCGGGTGCGCCAGCTGATCATGACCGGGGACACCGGCTACGCCGCCATGTGGCATTCGTGCACCCTGCATGGCACCCAGCCCGACGCCGCCGACCACGAGCGCATCTCGCTGCGCTATCTGTTCGGCCCTGGCGAGGGCGGCGGCGAGGGCATGGCGCGGGTCAATGCGTCGCTGAACGGCCCGCTGCGGCTCAGCGACACGCGCGAGGACCTGGCGGCGGACGGCTCGGCCAGGATCCGGCGGAACATCGTCAATCAGGGCTGAGCGTCGCGCAGCAGTTCGTTGGGCGAGGTCTTCGAGCGCGTCCGCGCGTCCACCGTCTTGACGATCACCGCGCAGGCCAGGCTCGGGCGACTGGCGTCATAAGGATCAGGTAGGGTTCCTGGCACCACCACCGAAAAGGGAGGCACGCGGCCGCGATGCACCTCGCCGGTCTTGCGGTCGATGATCTTGGTCGAGCCGGAGATGAACACGCCCATCGACAACACCGCGCCCTCGCCGACGATCACCCCCTCGGCCACCTCCGAGCGGGCGCCGATGAAGCAACCGTCTTCGACGATGGTCGGGCACGCCTGCAGCGGCTCCAGCACCCCGCCGATGCCGGCCCCGCCCGAGATGTGCACGTGTTTGCCGATCTGGGCGCAGGAGCCGACCGTGGCCCAGGTGTCGACCATGGTCCCCTCGTCCACATAAGCGCCGATATTCACGAACGAGGGCATCAGGACCACGTTGCGGCCGATATGGGCGCCGCGGCGCACCACCGCGCCGGGGACCGCGCGGAAGCCGGCCTGGGCGAAATGCTCGGCGGTCCAGTCGGCGCACTTGCCGGGAACCTTGTCCCACCAGGGGCCCAGGGCCGTCTCATGGTTCAGGCCGCCGCCGCCGTTCAGCATCAGGGCGTTGGCGTGCAGGCGAAAGGACAGCAGCACGGCTTTCTTCAGCCATTGGCGCGTCACCCACTCGCCGTCGATCTTTTCCGCCACGCGCACTTGGCCGGCGTCGAGCATCTCGATCGCCTCGATGATGGATTCGCGGGTGAAGCCGATGGTGGTGGCGCTGATCTCGTCGCGCTGCTCCCAGGCGGCGTCGACGGCGCGTTCCAGTTCGGCCAGGCGATCTGGGGTGCTCATGCGGCGGTCTCCCTGACCCGCGCGGCGGCAAGGAACGGCGCGAGTTTCAGCGTGCGGTGATGGACGAAAGGCGCGGTCGAGGCCTCGGCGTGCGGACCCACCAGGATGGTGGTCATGCCCAGGGCCGCGGCCGGCGCCAGGTTCTTTTCGCTGTCCTCGAAGAAGGCGGCGGCGCGGGGCGCGATGGCGTGCGCCTTGATCAGCTTGTCGAATGTATCCGGATGCGGCTTGGGCACGAAGTCGGCCGAGGCGATGTGGAAGACGTCCTCGAAGGCGTCGGCCAGGCCCAGATGGTCCAGCACCCGGCCAGCATGGCGCTCATCGCCATTGGTGAAAATCAGGCGCCGGCCGGGCAGGCGGTGGATCGCGGCGATCAGCTCCGGGTCCGGCGTCAAGCTGTCCAGCGGCACGTCGTGGACGTGGTCGAGATAGTCCTCGGGGCGAACGTCGTGGTGCGCCATCAGCCCCGCCAGCGTGGTGCCGAGTTCGCGATAATACAGCTTCTTCAGCGCGTGGGCGTCGTCGTGGGACAGGCCGACATGGCGGGCGACGAACTCGGTCATCCGCGCCTCGATCAGACCCATGAAGCCGGATCCCGGCGGATAGAGCGTGTTGTCCAGGTCGAACAGCCAGACGTCGATGTGGGTGAGGTCGGCGGCCATCACGCCCGCACCAAGGTGCCGGCGCCGTACTGGGTGAAGAGTTCGGTCAGCATGGCGTGGGGGCGGCGGCCGTCCAGGATGACCACGGCTTCGACCCCCGCCTCGACCGCGGCGATGGCGGTCTCCAGCTTGGGGATCATGCCGCCGGTGGCGCCGCCGTTGGCGATCATCTGGCGCGCCTCGCGCAGCGTCAGCTGGCGGATCAGCTGGCCCTCGGCGTCCAGCACCCCGGCCACGTCGGTCAGCAGCAGCATGCGCTTGGCCTTCAGCGACCCGGCGATCGCGCCGGCGACCGTGTCGGCGTTGATATTATAGGTCGCCCCGTCCTCGGAAACGCCGATCGGCGCGATCACCGGCACATAGTCCTCGTCGGCGTAGATCAGCGCCTCGATGATCTTCGGATCGACCTTTTTCGGGTCGCCGACGAAGCCCAGATCGACGATCTGCTCGATGTTGGAGTTGGGATCGCGACGGGTCTTGCGGGTCTTCTCCACGGTGATCAGCCGCGCGTCTTTGCCCGACAGGCCCACCCCGCGCACGTCGGCCTCGGCGCCGGCGCGGTTGATCCAGTGGACGATCTCCTTGTTGATGGCGCCCGACAGCACCATTTCGGCGACCTCCATGGTGGCCGCGTCGGTGACGCGTAGGCCATCGATGAAGGTCGACTTGACGCCTGCCTTCTCCAGCATCCGGCTGATCTGCGGGCCGCCGCCGTGGACGATCACCGGATGCACGCCCAAAAGCTTCAGCAGCACCGCGTCGGCGGCGAACAGCTTGGCGACGTCCTCCTCGCCCATGGCGTGGCCGCCGTATTTGATCACCACCGTCTCGCGGTCATAGACCTGGATATAGGGCAGGGCCTCGGCCAGGGTCTTGGCGGTGGCCCAGCCGGTTTCTTCTGGATCGGACGAGGTGTCGGTCATGGCGCCGGACATATCTCTTGAACCCTCGCCCCATGCAATGGGGAGAGGGCAGGGCGAGGGGTGGTTCCGCGATCATGAGACTTTCTGAGGAGGCCGATGCTCCCCCGTTGGGGGAGCTGTCGCGAAGCGACTGAGGGGCCTGGCGGCGCCAGAGACCTGTCCGGCAAGGCCTCTCCACCACTTCGTGGTCCCCCTCCCCACGATGTGGGGAGGAACTTAAGGTTCAGACCTCGCAGGCCAGCGCGATCTCGGCGCGCAGCTGGGGCAGGCCGGCGCCTTTTTCGGCCGAGGTGGCCAGGACGCGTGGGAAGGCGGCGGGGCGTTTGGCGATGGCCTGGGCGGTTTGCTGGGCCACCGCCTCGACCTCCGCGGGTTTCAGCTTGTCGGCCTTGGTCAAAGCGATCTGGTAGGACACCGCGGCCTGGTCCAGGGCGTCCAGCGCCTCCGTGTCCACGGCCTTCAGCCCGTGGCGGGCGTCGATCAGCAGATAGACCCGTTTCAGGTTGGGCCGACCGCGCAGATAGGCGCGGCCCAGGTTCTGGAATTCGGCGGTCGTGCTTTTGGAGGCCCGCGCGAAGCCATAGCCTGGCAGATCGACCAGGCGCAGTCGCTCGTCCAGCACGAAGAAATTGACCTCGCGGGTGCGGCCGGGCTCGTTGGAGGCGCGGGCCAGGCGGTGCTGGCTGACCAGGGCGTTGATCAGCGAGGATTTGCCGACGTTCGAGCGGCCAGCGAAGGCCACCTCCGGCAGATCGGCGGCGGGCAGGCCGCTGATCTGGGCCGCGCCCATCATGAACACCGCCGGACGGGCGAACAGCACGCGGGCGGCTTCCAGGGCTTCGGCGTCGAACACCGCGTCTAAGGGCGACGCCCCGGCCGTCACCCCGTCGCCGCCTTGGGCTTGGCGAAGCGGCCGAAGAAGTCGTCGATCGGATTGTCCACCTTGTAGCGGTGCATGATCACGTACTGCTGCAGGATCGACAGCACATTGCTCCAGCACCAGTAGATGATCAGCCCGACCGTGAACTGGGACAGGGTGAAGGTGAACAGGATCGGCATCAGCTGAAAGATGCGCTGTTGCGCAGGGTCTGGCGCCGGCGGGTTCATCGCCTGGCTGAGCCACATGGAAAAGCCATAGATCAGCGGCCAGAGCCCGATATGCAGCGGCCCGTTCAGGTAGGTCCCGACCAGGGCCAGCTGGCTGGGGTCCCAGGGGATCAAGCCGAACAGGGTCCAGATGCTGGTCGGGTCCCGCGCCGACAGGTCATGCACCCAGCCATAGAACGGCGCCTGGCGCATCTCGATGGTGACGGTCAGCACCTTGTACAGCGAATAGAACACTGGGATCTGGATCAGCATGGGCAGGCAGCCCATCAGCGGGTTGATCTTCTCCCGCTGGTACAGGGCCATGGTCTCCTGCTGCAGCTTGGCCGGATCCTTCTCGTGCAGCTTCTTCAGCGCCTCGGTCTGGGGCTGAATCTTCTTCATCTTGCTGATCGACTCGTAGCTCTTGTTAGCCAGCGGGAAGAACACCGCCTTGACCAACACGGTCATGGCCAGGATCGAAAGGCCGATATTGCCGATATAGCCCTTCAGGAAGATCAGCAGCTCGAACAGATACCGGGTGAAGAACCACAAATTGCCCCAGTCCACCGCCCAGTCGAACCGCGGTATGCCCATGCCGGCTTCGTAGCGGCGCAACAGCGGCACCACCTTGGCGCCGGCGAACAGATGGGTGGTCTGGGTCAGGCTGGCGCCTGGCGCGATGGTCTGGGACGGGCCGACAAAGCCCGCCTCGTAGGCGTCCAGGCCCGCGACGGGCTGGACGCGGAATTCGCTTTTGATCGCCGTCGACTGGTCGGGAACCAGGGCGGATAGCCAATACTTCTCGGTGATGCCCAGCCAGCCGCCGTGGGAGTCGCCGTCGATCACCCCGGCCTTTTTCCAGTCCTTATAGTTCTTGGCCACCAGGATCGGCTTGTCGGGCCCCAGCATGCCGATGGCGCCTTCGTGGACGATGTTGCTGTTCGCCAGGTCGCTGGGCATGCCGCGCTGCTGGACGGAGGCGTAGGGCTGCAGCGCGACCGGCGCGCCCGCCGCATTGGTCACCTTGTCGGTGATCGTGAACATGTAGTCGTTGTCGATGGCGATGGTGCGGGTGAAGGTCAGGCCCTGGCCGTTGGCATAGGTCAGGACCAGCGGCGTGGACGGGGTCAGGGTCGCGCCGGCGGGCGCGGTCCAAAGGGTGTCGCCGCCGGGCAGGCCGGCTACGTTGGCGCCGGCCCAGTCGAATTCGGCGAACCAGGCATGCTCGGCGCCCTCGGGCCGGAACAGCTCGTGCAGGGGAGAGGTGGCGTCGACCGTCTGCTGGCCCGGCTTCAGGTCGCGATAATGCTTCAAATAGAGGTCGTCGATCCGCGCGCCGCGCAGATTGATCGTGCCGGTCAGGCTGGGCGTATCCAGCTTGACCCGGGGGCTGCTCGCGGCGGCCAGGGCCACGGGCGCGAAGCCGGCGGGCGGGGCGCCCGGCGCGGCCGCCGGATGCTGCGCGGCCTGGGCGGCGGCGAGGCGAGTTTCGGCCTGATGCCGTTTGGCCACCGGATCCATCACGAAGACCTGGTACAGCACCACGACCACCACCGTGAAGATCACGAATATGATCGTGTTGCGGCTGTTCTCGTTATCCATGGGATCCGCTTACCGGGAAGCGACCGCCGGCGAACACGTCGCGGGGGCCTGATTGGCGGCGAGGCTTATCAGCGCGCTTTTCATATCGTCAAGCAAACGCGTCCAGGGGCGGTTCACCGTCCCGCCCCTGGCGATGAACACATAGTCGCGTCCGGGCCGCCCATGAAGGGGCAGCAGCAATCTGGCGGCCTCGCGCAGGCGCCGTTTGGCCCGGTTGCGCACCACCGCCCCGCCGATCTTGCGGGTGGCCGTAAAGCCGGCGCGGATCAGCGGCCGGTCGTCGCCGCGCTCCAGGGCCTGGACCACCACCGCCCCGCGCGCGCAGGACGGCGCCTTGGCGCAGGCCAGGAACTCCGGCCGCTTGCGCAGGCGCTCTATGGTTGGAGATGCGAATTCTGGGATCGAGGCGTCGGTCAGGCCGAGCCTCCTTCTTCAGGTCTAGGCGGTGAGCCGCTTGCGGCCCTTGGCGCGGCGGCGCGCGACAATCTTCTGGCCGTTCTTGGTGGCCATCCGCGAGCGATAGCCGTGGCGGCGCTTACGCACGAGGCGCGAGGGCTGGAAAGTCCGCTTCACGGGTCAGGCTCCGGTTCAACAGCTAAGGCGCCCGCGCCCGAGGGGCGGGCGGAAACGAGCGGCGGTGGATACGGGAAGGTGGGGGGGATGTCAACGGGGCGGGGAGGGCGGCGGGCAGTTTGAATATCTATAGGCAGCGGCCATGATGACAGGCATCCGCCACGGATAGTGCGAGGGCGACGAAGAATCCATTCGCCCCGACAATCGGCACTGCCGGTAGGATCAACCATAGCGCAGCGCTGCGACCACCCTTCCAGATTGCCCAGCCAGATAGTCCAAGAAACGACACGACTAACGCCAGCCCCACAGCCGCGATTGGGGTTCCGATCCCCACTGTCTCAAGCGCAAGACCAATGACGCCTATGCCGGCGACAACGAATATCCTCAAGCCGTTTGTCATGCGGCGATTGTCCGCTTCTCGCAAGGAGTTCCGAGGACGCAACAATTAATCTGTCCCCCGGGGCAGCGACAAGGCCTCGCGAATCCTCGCTCCCTCCCACCGCTGTCGGAGTCTCCCTTCGAACGCATGATGGAATGATTTTTCGAGGGCCGGATCGGGTCAAGGACCGGCTTCGCCGGCCGCCGCGCGGCGGCGCTGCGCGCCGTCCTTGACGCGAGCCGGACCCTTGAAAGCATGCTGGCCATGCGATCGACGGGGGCGGTGTCGTTCGGGGTTGGTGCGGCGGAGCGGCGGACTCACTGACCAGACCGTCATCCCGGACGGCCTGAAAGGCCGATCCGGGACCCAGGGGCTAGCGCGCTGGCCCCTGGGTCCCGGCTCTCCGCTTCGCTACGGCCGGGATGACGGACCGTTTTCAGCGGGGCGTTCGTCCTTGAACGTCTTTGGTCGATCGGCGCACAGTTCAACTCAGAACATAAGAACCTCGGAGGACGGTCCATGAAACTCTATTCCGGCGATCTCAGTCCCTATTCGGCGCGGGTGCGGATGCAGATCTACGCCAAGGGGATCGAGGGTATCGCGCTGGAGCGGCCGCCGGGGTTTCCGACCGCCGAATACGCCAAGATCAACCCGCTGGGCCGCATCCCGGCGCTGGACCTGGACGGCGACGTGATCCCGGAGTCCGAGGTGATCGCGGAGTATCTGGAGGAGGTCTACCCCACCCCCTCGCTGCTCGGCGCGACCCCGCGCGAGACCGCCCTGATCCGCACCGTGGCCCGGATCGGCGACATCTATCTGATGAACAACATCTTCATGTGCCTGCCCCAGGCCCGCCGCGCCACCCGCAACGACGGGATCCGGGACCTGCTGACCGGGCAGGTGGTGCGGGGGTTGAACGCCCTGGAGCACTACATCGGCGAGCGGGGTTTCGCTGTCGGCGAGCGGTTGACGCTGGCCGACTGCGCCCTGACGCCGGCGCTGTTCCTGGTCGAGAACGTCTTTCAGACCTTCGACGTGGAAAACCCGTTGCCGTCCTGTCCGAAGACCTCGGCCTATTGGACGGCGATCAAGACCAACGAGCACGCCGCCCGCACCCTGGTCGAACTGCACCGGGGGCTGGAGGAACGGCGGGCGATGCCGCGCGCCAGCTGAGTTACCGCTCCGAGAACATCACCCCGCCCTTGGACTTGGAGTCCTTGGCGCTCTCGACGATCTGGATGGTGACGGCGTCTTTGGGGGCGCCAAAGTGCTTGGACACCGCCTCGGTGATGTCGACGCAGAGGGCTTTCTTCTGCTCGGGCGTGCGGCCGGCGACGGCGTAGACATAGACTTCGGGCATGGCGGGCTCCTTGGGTGAGATCTTAAAGATCGGGCCGGATGACCGCCTTGCCGATCACCTGGCGGTCGGCCAACAGTTCGAACGCCTCGCGCCAGTTTTCAAGCGGCAGTTCGGCGTGGACGCGCGGGTGGACGCGGCCCTCGGCGGCCATCTCCCAGATCGCATCGGTGTTCTCCCGGCCCTTGATGGGAAATTGCCGCCCGTATTCGCCGGCGCGCACCCCCAAAACGGAAAACCCCTTGATCAGCGGCATATTGACCGAGATCGTCGGGATCCGCCCGGAGGTGAAGCCGACCACCAGCAGGCGGCCGTCGAAGGCGATGCAGCGGGTGCTCTCGTCGAACACGTCGCCGCCGACCGGGTCATAGATCACGTCCGCCCCGCGCCCGCCGGTGATCGCCTTGACCTGTTCGCGAAACCCGCCCGTGACGTTGATCACCGCGTCGGGCGCGTATTGCGCCTGGACCACCGCCAGTTTGGCGTCGGAGGCCGAGGCGGCGATCACGCGGCAGCCCAGCGCCTTGGCCATGTCCACCGCCGCCAGACCCACGCCGCCGGCCGCGCCGTGCACCAGCACCCACTCGCCAGGCTGGGCCTGGGCGCGGCGCACCAGGGCCACATAGGCGGTGATGTAAGCCGCGCCATAGGCGGCCGCCTCGCCGAACGACAGCCGCTCGGGCTTGGCTCGGAGCGTCGCCGCGGGGCTGACCGCGAATTCGGAAAACCCGCCGATCCGCGCGCCGCCAACTACCGCGTCGCCCAATTCGAACCGCGTGACGCCTTCGCCCAGCGCGTCCACCTCGCCGGACATCTCCAGGCCCGGGATGAAGGGCAGCGGCGGCTTGTGCTGGTATTCGCCGCGGGTCATCAAAAGGTCGGGGAAGTTGACGCTGGCCGCGCGCACCTTGACCCGCACCTCGCCCGGGCCAGGCTCGGGCGTGGCGATATCCTTCAGCACGCAGCCGGCATAGTCCGGCGCCAGGGCCTCGACGACCAAGGCGCGCATCATGGGCGCGCGCATCAGGACAAAGCCTTGAGAACCCTTCCCCCTCGATGGGGGAAGGGCAGGGTTGGGGGTGGGCACGCCGAGGCTGGGGTGAACAACGCGGAAGGCGTCTCTCGAGGTTTCGTCGTCACCAATAGTGGACGCACCCCCACTCCAACCTCACCCCCATCGAGGGGGAGAGGCTTTGTTGAACGCTCCCACATATTGGCTGCATCTACGCGCATCAGTGGATCCGGCCTTCGAACCCTTCGCGGGCCAGGCCGGCGATCTCGCGGCAGGCGATGTCGGCGGCGGGGACGGCGCCGGTGAAGGCCGTGAAGGCGTGGGCCAGGGCGTCGTAGCAGCGATAGACCACCGGTACGCCCGCGTCGCGCAGACGCTTGGCGTAGGCCTCGCCCTGGTCGACCAGGGGATCGAAGCCGGCGGTGACGATCACGGCCGGCGCCAGGTCCGTGAGGTCCGCCGCGCGGATGGGCGAGGCGCGCGGATCGGTCGGATCGGCGTCGGGGCCCAGATAGTGACCCATGAACCACTCCATGGTCTGCCGCGACAGGGGGTAAGCGTCGCCGAACATGGTCATCGACTGGGTCTCGCTGGCCACATCGACGGCGGGGTAGATCAAGAGCTGCAGGGCCGGTTGCGGCTCGCCCAGGCGCTTCATTTCCTGGGCGACGATGGCCGCGAAATTGCCGCCCATGGAGTCGCCGCCGACGGCGACATGGCCGACCGGCGCGCCGAAGCGGGCGGCGTTCTCCCGCGCCCAGCGGTAGGCGGCCAGCACATCCTCCAGCCCCGCCGGAAAGCGGTGCTCGGGCGCCAGGCGATAGTCCACCGACAGCACCGCGCAATGGGCGACATTGGCCAGGATGCCGCAGAACACATCGCAGGTCTCCAGATCGCCGATCACCCCGCCGCCGAAGTGGGCGAACACCATCAAGGGCGCCGCGGCGTCCTGCACGGGCGGGCGATAGGCGCGCAGCGGCAGGGCGCCGCCCGGGCCGTCGATCGTGAGGTTTTCGCTGCGCACGCCTGGTTCCGGGCGCCCAGCGACGGCGGCCAGCGCCGCGGCGCCGCCCGCTCGGGCGACGTCGGGCGGCAGGCTGGCCATCGCCGGCGCGCCGCGTGCGGCATGGGCCATGAACTGGAAACGCGGGTCCAGGGTGCGGCCGCCCTGGTACACCGCCGCCCCGCCGGACATGGCGCGCAGCAGCGGCGTGGGAAGCGACAGCATGGCCTTGGCCATCAGTCTTTGCAGGTCAAGGCCAGCCATGAAAACTCCGCGCTCAGGACTCCAGCCGCGGCAGCGCCGGCAGGCCGCCCAGAATCAGCTGCACCGCGAACTCCACCGCGCCCGGGACGTCGATCGGCCGGCGCTCGATCATCCGGTCGCCGACTTCGCGGGCGATGGCGATGCAGGCGGCGGCCAGGTATTCGGCGTCGACCGGCGTCTTGTGGTCGCGCGCCAGCACGTCCGAAATCGACCAGCGGACCTGCTCGAACACCGCCTGCATCTCCGGCGTCTCGGCCCTCACGTGCGGGTGGTGGTGTGGGGACGGTAAGGACGGCCGCTGGCCGGCGTGCTCTTCCTCGACGACGAAGTTGTAATAGGCCTCGATCGCGCCGCGGATATAGCTTGGGAAGTCGACGGCCTTTTCGTACTGGGCCTGCAGGATCGGGCGAAAGCGTCGGGCGCCGTCGTCGGCCAGGGCCTCGTAGACCTCTTCCTTGGAGCGGTAATAGTTATAGAAGGCGCCGACCGACAAGCTGGTGCGGCGGATGATGTCGCGCACCGTCGCCGTCTCGTAGCCCATCTCGCCGAACACCTCGCGCGCGGCGTCCAGGATGGCCCGCCGATTGGCCAGCTTGGTCTGCTCGCGCTTACCGGCGATCTGCAGGCCGGGCTCGGACGGGTTGACTAGGGCGAGGTTGGACATTCGGACTCTTGAAACACGCGGAGCCTAGCGCGGCCCCCGCTGAAACAGAGCCTCATTCCGCGCCTTCGGCAAGAGGCGGCTTCGCGGCGCCCCCCAGCCGGCCCTGGAATGATCAGTGTTCGATCGTCAGGGGCGGATGGCTGCAGCTGACCAGGCACTGGCTCCAGGTCGTGGAGCAGTCTGTCGTGACCTGCCCAGACGAGCAGAAATAATAGGTGTGAGCGCAGTCGGTCCGGCACTGGCCGGTATCGGCGGCGGCGCTCGGCAAGGGCGTTGCGGTCGCGACGCGAGGCTTCAGCGCCAGGCCGGCTGGCGTAATCGGCGGCAGGGTCTGGAGCGGAACCGATCCGCGAAGGTTGGTCGGCAGTTTCACGCGGGCCGCCGGCTTGGCCGTGGGTTCTTCGGAGGCCGCGCGGCCGACCAGGGCCGGCGACGCCAGCAAGGCCAGGCTCACCAGGAAAACGCCGATCCGCATGATCCGGCAGATGCGCGCATCGTGGTTAAGGCGGCGTGAACCACGGCCGGTCCGGCGGGAACCTGGCCGACCTGAACGGGTTCCTTTGTCAGGCCGCGGATGCGGCGATTTTTCGAGGATCAACGCCATGAGAAGCGATCGAGAGTTAGAGCGCGGCGATCTCGAGGCCGACGCCGCGCGGCGGGGGCGCCGCGGGAACGAATTGGAAGTCGGCCGGTTTGCCGAGCGGCGCAGTTGGCTGGACCGCACCACGGACGAGGTCGCCTCCTGGTTCGGAAACACGGCCGCCATGCGGCGGCGGCAATGGGACGAGGCGTCCGGCGACCACACCGGCAAAGGCCCCGTGCGCGATGTCGACGCCGACACCCGAATCATCGACGAATTGAACCAACGTCTGACAGTCGACAGCGAACTAGACGCGTCCGGCATTCAGGCGACGGCGCATGACGGCGTGGTGACGCTGGACGGGTCGGTCGCCACCTTGGCCGGCGCGCAGCGGGCGGAAGGGCTGGCCATGGCCGTCAGCGGCGTGAAGCAGGTGGTGAACAACCTGGTCGTCGCATAGCGGCCGCGTTCAGAGGCGCTTGACCAGCTCGATCAGCGCCATCGCCCCCGCCGGCGCGCGCACCTTGCCCTCGTGGATGATGTAGGCGAACACATCGCGGGGCTTGGCCTCGGCTTTGTAGTCCGGATCGGCGCAGTCCAGATCGTCCGGCCGCCCGCCCTCGGCCCAGGTGATCAAGCGTTTCGCCCAGGCTTCCAGCACGTCCGGCGGATAGGCGGTCTCCTCATCGTCGGACCCGGTCTGCAGACGGGCATAGACGAAGTCGGCGGTGACGTCGGCGAAGGCCGGATAGGTGTTGTGCTCGGCGAACACCACCGCCACGTCGTGCTTTCGCAACAGCGCGGCGAAGGCCGGATCGCGGAAGCTGTCGTGTCGCGCCTCGACGCAGTGGCGCAGGGTCAGGCCGCCATGGGTCCTTGGCAAAAGGGCTAGAAAAGCGTCGAAATCCGCCGGATCGAACTTCTTGGTGTTGGGCAGCTGCCAGAGCACCGGCCCCAGTTTGGAACCCATTTCGGCGACGCCCTGACTGTAGAATCGGCCGACCGATTCGCCCGCCTCGGCCAGCAGCTTGCGCTGCGTGCAGAACCGGTTGCCCTTCATCGTGAAGACGAAATCGCCGGGGGCTTCGTCGGCCCATTTCTTGAACGTCTCGGGCTTTTGCGAACCGTAATAGGTGCCGTTGATTTCGATCGAGGTCAGATGGCCGCTGGCGTAGCGCAGCTCGTCTTTCTGTTTCAGATCGTCCGGATAAAAGACCCCGCGCCAGGGCTCGAAGGTCCAGCCGCCGATGCCGATGCGGATTTGGCCGCGTTCGCCCATGAAGTCTGCTCCCGATGCGCGTGAATTGGCGCAGGTTTTTACCGCCGCCGGGGCTCTGTCCAGCGGTATTTAGCCGCATCGAAATCGTGTCTTAGCCACCACAACCGCCGCAAATGTGACACTGGGGTCTACGCAATCCTTTGTTAGGGCTTAAAAGCGCCAGCTAGGCCGTCGCTCTGCTTGGCGCCGCGCGGGGAGCGACTATGTTCCGGCGCGATTTCAAGCCAGGTGATTCCCTCCCCGTTTCCCGTTTTGAGCGTTCATGAGCCGCGGTCTCGCAACTCTCCTGCTGCTGCCCCCGCTGCTGGCGTCCTGCGCGCTGGGGCCGCGCGTCCCTACGCCAGACACCCATCTGCCGGCGGCGTTCGAGGCTCCGGCCGCCCCGGCCGCGCCTGACGTCGACCTGGACCGCTGGTGGGCCGCCTATCACGACCCGCAGCTGGAGAGCCTGGTCGATCAGGCGCTGACCACCGCGCCGGACGCCCGCAGCGCCGTGGCCCGGCTGGCCGAGGCGCGGGCGGTGCGCTCGTCGGCGCTGTCGGCGTTCGATCCGCAAGGCGCGCTGCAGGGCTCGACCACGCTGACCGACACGACGACGCTCACCGGGCCAGGGCCGATCACCATCCCACCGGTCCCGGCCATCGGCTTTCCTGGCGCGTCGTTCAATCTCAGCCCTTCGGGCTACACCTACAATCAAGGCGCCAATTTCAACGTCAGCTGGGAGGTCGATCTGTTCGGCAGACGGATGGCGACACGGCGCAAGGCCAACGCCGACATCGCCGCCGCCCGCTTCGACTATGAGGCCAGCCGCACTAGCCTGGCCGCCAACGTGGCCGATCAGCTGTTCCAGGCGCGCGGCTTGGCGATCCAGCTCGATGACGCGCGCGAAGAGGCCCGCATCCAGCGCGAACTGCTGAACGTCTCGCAGAAAAAGGCCGACCACGGCCTGGGCGCTCAGTCCGACGCCGACCAGGTCGCCGCCCAGACCGCCCAGACCGACGCCCAGGTCGCCGACCTGGAAAGCCAGCTGCACGCCGCGCGGCGCACCCTCTTGGTGCTGCTCGGACGCGGCGCCGATCCGCTGGAGGGCCTGCCGGTTCCCGCCGAGGCGGGCGCTCCGCCCAAGGTTCCGGCCACGGTGCCCGGCGCCCTGCTGGCCCGTCGTCCTGACGTTCAAGAAGCTTACGCCAAGCTGCATTCGGCCGCGGGCCAGCTCAAGCTGGACGAACTGGCGCTGTTCCCCAAATTCACCCTGCAGCCGGGCGTCAGCCTCAGCTCCAGCAATGTGACCGGCAGTCCGATCGTCAGCGACGCTTGGTCGATCGGCCTCGGCGCGGCCCTGCCGATCCTGGACCGCCCGCGGCTGCAGGCCGAGATCCGCGCCCAGGGCGCGCGCGCCGACCAGGCCGTCATCGCCTACGAGCAGGCCGTTCAGACCGCCTATGGCGAGGCCGAAAGCGCCCTGGTCGAGCTGACCTCCGACGAACGCAGGGTGGTCCTGCTGTCCGCTGGCGAGGCCCAGGGACGATCGGCCTATGACGCCGCCCGTAAGCGATACGAGATGGGCATGGACGACCTGACCAGCGTTTTGACCGCCGAGCGGACCTGGCGCACCACTCGCACCGCCCTGACCGGCGCGCAGGTGCAGGCGCTGCGGCGCTCGGTGCAGACCTTCAAGGCGCTGGGCGGCGGATGGACGCCGCCCTCGCCCAGCCGACCGCGGCGTTCCTGATGAGAGCGCCCGCCTTCCTGATGAGAGCGACGAGCATGATGCCTGCCAAGATAGCGATCGCTACGGCGCTGGTGCTGACGCTGGGTCTGGTCGCGTGCGGCAAGAAGCCGGAGCCCGTCGCCGACGACCGGGCCGGCGCGCGGACCGTGCGGATCGGCCAGGTCGAACTGCGCCCGCTGGCCGGCGGGCTTTCGACTTCGGGCGTGCTGGTTTCGCGCGAAGAGGCGGCGGTCAATGCCGAACTGAGCGGTTACCGCGTGGCCAAGGTCTTTGTGGAGGCCAACGCCCATGTCAGTTTGGGCCAACCCCTGGCGCAGCTGGACGACACGCTGCTGCGGGCCCAGATCGCCCAGCAGACGGCCTTGGTCGCCCAGCAGCAGGTCGCCGCCGAGCAGGCCGACAAGCAGGCCAAGGACGTGGCGGGACTCGACAATCAGGGCGTGATTTCGAGCGAGCAGATCGATCAGCGGCGGTTCCAGGCCCGCTCCAGCCGCGCCGCCCTGCAGGCCCAGACCGCGCAGCTGAACGATCTGAAGACCCGCGAGGAGCGGCTGACCATCCGCGCGCCGGTGGGCGGGCTGGTGCTGGAGCGCAATGTGCGGCCCGGCGACATCTCGGCGGTCAGCGCGACCGCTCCGATGTTCCGCATGGCCCGCGACAACCTGGTCGAGCTGGAAGCCCAGATCGACGAGGGCTCGATGGGGGGGATCCGGGTCGGCGACCCGGTGCAGGTCTCGCTGCCCGACGGCGCGACGATCACGGGCCGCGTCCGGCTGATCGACCCCAATGTCGACGTCCAGACCAAGCTGGGCAAGGTCCGCGTCGCCTTGCCCGTGCGCGCCGATCTGCGCCCTGGCGGGTTCGGCCGCGCCATCTTCGTCGGCCTGTCGCGAACGGTCCCGGCTGTGCCGGAGACGGCGATCCGCTATGACGCCAACGGCGCCTCGGTGATGGTGGTCGGCGCCGATAACCGGGTCAGCCAGATCCCGGTGCGCACCGGCGATCATTCGGGCGGCTATGCCGAGTTGTTGCAAGGCCCGCCGGCGGGTTCGCGCGTGCTCCTGGGCGCCGCGGCCTTCGTACTGCCGGGCGACGCGGTCAAACCCATCGAAGCGGCGGCGCGCTGATGGCCGAGCTTCGCCTATCCACCTGGGGGATCAAGAACCCGATCCCGGTCGCGCTTTTGTTCCTGGCCGCGGTCCTGGCCGGGACGCTGGCCTATAACGTCCTGCCGATCAAACGCTTCCCGAACGTCACCTTCCCCGCCGTCGGCGTGCTGGTGACCGAGAACGGCGCGGCGCCGGCCGAAGTCGAGACCCAGATCACCCGGCCGGTCGAAGACGCCATGGCCGGCATCGCCAATGTCCGCGATATCCAGTCCCAGGTGATCCAGGGCTCGTCGACCACCATCGTCACCTTCGAGCTCGGCGAGGACCTGCAAAAGGTCACCGACGAGGTGCGCACGCG